>JADMIO011711082.1_pt1 | contig 113574 bp, 103 predicted proteins | sample 8958161 | NCBI WGS metagenome assembly JADMIO01 (sample SAMN16585339, study PRJNA669376) | soil metagenome | isolation source: Crop rotation soil | place: USA: Cullars Rotation, Alabama | collected 2011
CGACAACTTGTCCACGTGGAATTCTAAGCTTAGGATCCCAATGTGCTGGAAAGTCGATGAAAGGCGTGATTGCGACGTCCGATTGCTGGTCGTTGAACTTCAGCTCCGCGAGCGACATTTTGCTGAAACGGTCGAGATTGACGATCGTGTTCAGGTCGGTCTCGACGTAACGCTTCACTAAATCCTCCTTCGGCACATTTTGCTCGAGCAGCTTCATCACGAGCCGGTCCCCGTAGGGATAGCGTCCCCAAGGAAACTCCTTCTCGGGCAGATTGCGCGGATCGACCGCGTACGTGGGCCAGAGCAGTTTGAGCCAAAGAGTGGGGTAGCGAATCTGGCGGCAGGTCGCTGGTAACGCAGCGAGGAATTTCGGTGGTTGGCAGGCGGACGCGGTTTGCCAGATTACGATGGACAGTGTTGCCAGGAAATCCGGTCGGTGAATGGGATGGTCGGGAGGCGGCCCACCATGGAAATCGGAGAGATACGTGATGTCGAACTGCGCGGCAATTTCCGGCTTTTGGCTGAGCGCACCCGCGAGCCATCCGCCTTGGCAGTTGCCGTAGATTAAGACGCGACGTTTGGTGTCTGAGCTCATGTCGAGTTCGCCGTTTTAAGCTCAGCAATCAGATCCAGCAAGTCGCCGACGGTTGCCAGTCGCAGCACGCGGTCCATGGGCAACTGAACGCCGAAACCGTCTTCGAGATTCATCAAAATCATCGTGTGGGAAAGGGAATCCCAGCCGCGCACGTCCATGGCGCGTGTGGTGCGGCTGATCGGCACCGGACCGCATTGAATCGTGTCGCGAATGATGACGGCGCTTTGCTGGAGAATTTCGTCGGGGTTCATGAACGTGAATTTAGGCGGGAAAGTCGTGAAATTCCTGATCAAGGCAGATTTCACAGAGGGCACCGAGAGGTGACACAGAGGCTGAGTGAGAACACATAGCGTACGAACGTTTTTCCGGAGTATATCGATTTCTCGAAAAGTAAGTTGTGATCCAAGGCATCGGATTTACCTCTGTGAACTCTGTGTCTGCTGCTCCGTGTTCTCCGTGACTCAAAAGTTCCTCCGTTTTAGTGTGATGAATTTCGGTTAGGCGGCGGTGCGCTCTGCTAGATACTTGGCGAGATTGTCGGCGCGGCTCAATTTTCCGCTGGTGGTTTTGATCAGCCAACCCGCCCCGACTAAATGGACGTCAAACACCAGCAGTCCGGTCTGGTCCAGGAGCGCCTGCTTGATTTGAGTGGAGAGCTCGGCCCGGGCGGTGTCATCGCTTAGTCCGGTCTCGGCGAGTACGATGATTTCTTCGCTGCCGACTTCCGGACGGAACCATCCGGTGGCGACATTCCGTCCGGGATGAACGCCGGGCAACTGGTTGATGAGATATTCCAATTCGTGGGCGTAGAAATTTTTTCCGTGAACGATGATGAGATCGTTTTTCCGCCCTGTGATATAAAGCTCACCGTGATGCAAAAAGCCGAGGTCGCCCGTTTGGTACCAACCCTCGCGGATCTTCTTTTGAGTTTCGGCGGGCAAATTGAAATAGCCGTCGAAGAGGCAATCACCCGTGACTGAAATTTCGCCCACCTGGTCTTCCGCGACCAGTTGGCCTTGTTCGTTGAGTATACGGACTTGAAAGCCGGTGATTGGCTTTCCGGCGGAGAGGAGCACTTGATGCGGATCGTTGTCTGATGCGCACACCACGCAATTTTCTCTTAACGCGGCCGGGTCGACGGCGAGGGTCGGATTGGATTCACGAATCGGTGTCTGGCTGATCGCAAAAACCGTTTCCGCCATCGCGTAGCACACATGCAGGGATTCGCGTCGCACGCCGACCGCGCCGAATTTCTTCTCAAATAACTGAAAGGTTTCTGCGCGACACGGCTCGGAGCAGTCGATCCAGGCACGCATCGACGACAAGTCCGGCGTGCCCGCGAGACGTACGGTGCGACACAAGTGATGAAAGGCGAAGTTGGGCTGCCAGCAAAGCGTGGCTTTGTGCCGGTTGATCGCGGCAAAAAGCAGTCCGGAATTCACGACCCATTCGAATGGATCGACCATGACGACGGGAGTGCGCGTAATCAGCGGCAGCAGAAAACAGGCGATGAGTCCCATGTCGTGGTAGAGAGGAAGCCACGATACCACGCGATCGTCATCATTGAGTTCCAAGGCCGCGGCATAACTTTCGACCTGCCGAACCACGGCCCGATGGGAAAGCGCGACACCTTTTTTCAGTCCGGTGGTGCCCGAGCTGTGTTGGAGAAAGGCGATTTGAGCGGACGAAATCTCGGGATCCGAGAAATCGTCCGGATTAATTTCATTCGCCGAAACCGGATCAATCACCCGCCAAGGAAGTCCAGTGGCTTGGTCTTTGGCCTGCGGAATATTTTCCGGGTAGGTGAGCAACGTGCCTCCGCCGATCCGCTCGAAAAGTTTCCGGTGGGAAGCCCAATAATGTTCCGGATCCTGCTTGCTCGTGGCGCAGGGCATGAATGAGGGAATTGCGCCCAGGCGCATCGCGCCGAGAAATGCATAAAAGAGTTCCGGCGAGTGACGCAGGATGATCAACACTACTTCACCAGTTCGTACCCCGTGTTTCTGGAAGAACGCTGCATAGCGACGAGATCCATCTCGCATATCCTTCCAAGTGACTGGGAGTTCATGACCTTCCTGTAGGAAATGGCAGAAAATTTCGCCGCTTCCTCCGGTGCTCGCCAACAAAGTGGTGAGAATGGTTTTGTTCTCACCTTGTGCGCGGTCGCCATTGACCACGGTGGACGGCGCAGCTTGTTCTTTGAGTTCGAGCGTGCTCACGAAATGCGATCGGAATTATCGCGGCTTTAGGTTTCGATTATAAACGGAACTCTGAAAAGCGGCTTCGTAGGCCAATTGGTGGGTGCGTTTCACGTCCAGCGTGTGTTTTCTCGGTTCAGGATTGAACACGGCGAGACCAATTCCACCCCACATTTGCCGAAGACAAGAAGGGTCGGGATGTAATGCGCCTGGGCAAAAATCTAGGTCGACGTAGTGGCAATAGGGATTGCGGGCCCAACTGGCTGCAAAAATTCCCTGACGACAACCCGGATTAAACGTATCGTGCATCAACAGTGTAACCGGATTCCGAGGTTTGAGGTTGAGGATAAACTCGATGTCTTTGTTTACGCCTATGGCTGAGTGGTCTCCGTCCACGAAGATGAAATCTGGAGTGATATTATCACCTTCCAGTCGCGTAAGCAATGCCGGCAGGACATCGTGCGAACTCCCGGTGAGAAATTCCACGTTAGTGAATTTATCCTGCAGCCGTATTTTCACATTGGGATCGATATCGACTGACACTGCACGGCTTGAATTACGCGCAATCAGCGCCAGAGTGCAGCCGGTGTCCGTGCCGACTTCGATTGCGCATTTGGGACGGAGGTTGGACAATAAAGCTTGGAAAACGGCAATTTCACCATACGCGAGGTGACTCGTGCTATCCGGGAAATCGACGAGACGTTTTGCGCCGGTTAGGCCGGGGTAGATGAAATCATGAATGATGGCCCATTCTTCCGGTTTGGTTTTCATAAAGTGGTAAGATGAGACTGCGACTGGACCCTGGTGTTAACTAGAAAGGATTGGGGTCGCCGAGCTGGGACTTATAGTTTCACGCCGCTCTTATTGATCGTATCCATCATCCAATAAGCGCGCCACCGGTACCAATCCTTTTCAATGTCGGGATATTGCTGGCATAGGGGGCGGAGGCGTTGTTCGGTGCCGGCATAGCGCCGGGCTGTATCCCAGAGCTGAAGATTGGCACTGTAGTTTGTCCTCGCCTCGTAAATACGCTGGCAGGCAAATGGAGTCTTTTCATAATGCACTCCGTACACGAAAGCCAGCGCGTGAAAGATGAAGAAATCCATTTGCGGACCCAGATCCTTGAGCAGGGTCGGCATGTCCTCGCAGAGTCTCATGAAGGGTTCGCGACGCCACAGACAACTTAGCCCTGAGATCACTGAGCGGCACCTGAGAAAGCCCTGGACGCATTGCAGCGGAGTATTGTAGCCCTCCACCTCAGCAGTGCCCATGGCGCCGGACAGCGCTTCTTTTTCCGAGACGTATATTCCACAAATGCCATAAAATCCCGCGGGACGCGGATCGGCTTCCAGAGTGGTTATCGCCTTTTTAAAAAAATCGGCGTTGATGATGAAATCGTCGCTAGAATAACAATAAATGTATTTTCCCCGAGCACGACTGCTCACGTCCAAAAACGCCGCTTCCGGCCCGCGGTTTTTTGGAAAGAAATTTGGACGGAAACGGGGATCACGCGCTGCGTATTCCTCGATAATTTTTTGGCTGCCATCGGTTGACCCGTCATCAGTCACCACAATCTCGAAATCGGTGAAGGATTGGGCCAATAATCCGGCCAAGCATTTTGGCAAAAAGCGGCCATAGTTATAGGAGGGCAGGACAACACTGAGCAAAGGTGTGGACATCGTGATGGATTTAAATTCGGGGCACGGTCGCGACTGGATCATATCGCTGCCGCCAGCTTGCCGCCGTTAATATGAACACACGATCCTGTCGTCCATGCTGACAAAGGTGAAGCCAGGAGAGCGACGGCAGAGGCGACCTGCTCAGCTTCTCCTACAACCCCTAGGGGGATTTTTGCGGCCTCAGCGCTTTCGATCGAATCGTATGCAGCTTTGAACGTAATGCTCTGTGCCATCGCCACCTGTTTGACGTTCCGATCCCACGAATCGCTATGAACCGGGCCCGGGCAAACGGTGTTCACCAGGATGCGATCCTTCGCCAAACTGTTTGCCAGTTGTTTTCCCAAGTTCACCACCGCTGCCTTCGTCGTGGTATAATGGGGATTATAATAGCCTGGCTGAATGCCGCTGATAGAGGAAATATTGATGATCCGGCGCAGTTCAGAACGGCGTAGATGGGGCAGGGCAGCACGGGTGAACCGAACGACTGACATCACGTTGAATTCAAATGAATGCAACCAGTCATCATCGGACAAGTCTTCAAAACCGCCGGTTTTGGGCGCTCCCCCCATGTTGTTCACCAGGATATCGAGCGAACCCCATTTTGCGGCGACCGCTTCGACGAGTGGCGCGATGCCGGCTGGCTTCGAAGCATCGAATTCCATGGCAGCGACGGTGAATCCGGAGTTGGTCATCTCATTCGCAAGTTCGGATAGTTCGCGGGAAGGACGCGCGCAAAACACTACGCGAACTCCTTCCCTCGCGAGGGTTCTGGTGATGGAGGCGCCGATTCCTTTGCTTCCCCCGGTGACGAGCGCGACGCGGTCTTTAAGCTGAAGATCCATGATTGTTTTGTTCCGTGGTCAGGCGTTGTCAGCCAACTGACGCAGCAGAAGACCAAATGGTTCCTGCGCAGTGGCGGCCCCATCGAGTACGAGACACGCCCCTGACACGTAACGCGCGCGATCTGAGCACAGGTAAATGACGGCCTCGGCGACATCACGTTCGTTGCCCACGGCACCCATTGGTTGATAATGAGCAGCAGTGGCCCGGTAGCTTTCGTTATCTGCACCGTCGAAACGAGGACGATGTTCATCCTGCACAATCAGGCCGGGGAGCACACCGTTCACGCGCGCGTGATGCGGGCCGCCGGCGACAGCGAGGTATTTGGTTAATTGAAGCAGTCCCGCTTTCGAGGCGTGGTAGGCAGGTGATTCCAAGGTGACCTGAAGGGCCGCTACGGAAGTGATGTTGACAATGCGACATCCGCCGCGATTGGCCATGGCCTTGATCGTTGCCTGTGAGGCGAAAAATGCTGACTTCAGGCCAACGTCGAAGGCCAGCGTCCAGTTTTCTTCAGTTTCTTCGAGCAGGCCCAGGCGTCGGCCTGCTCTGGCGTTATTAATCAACACATCGACAGATCCCGCGAGTTGCATCGCCAAGGCGATCATGGAAGCGGCACCACCGGCGAGCGAAAGATCTGCATTTATAAAGTCTGCCACCAGACCCGAGTCGCGCAGCTTTTGAACTGCGATTGCGCCTGCCTGCGCATTGACGTCAGCGATAAGCACCCGGGCGCCCTCTTCCGCTAGCCGGCGCGCGATGCCCAAGCCGATACCGCGGGCTGCGCCGGTAACCAAAGCGACTTTACCTTTGTATTCTTGCGAAGCGCTCATGGAGAAATCTCGATCAATGCTTTTTCAAGGGTCGTTGCGTCAACCTCACGACGCCACAGCAGCTGGCGTGGACCGGCGAACGGGAAGCGATCGGCCGACCCCAACTCACGTGCCATCGCGGGAACGTGGTGTTTTGGATGCTTGAAGATCACGTGTGGCGTATCGCTTAGATTCGCAGCGGTGCAAAGTCCAGATGCCATCCCAAGGAAGCCATCTGCGCAGCCGACGAGAGCAAGTTGCGTGGCTAGATCGATGTCGTGGTCGATTGCGCGCAACACTCCCGCGGGCAGGTGTGAATCGGCTGGCAGCGGATCATCGCCAAGGAGTAAAAAAGTAAGTGAAGACGGTCGTGCGTGTTTTTCGAAAAATGCAGACCAAGTCGGTCCGTCAGCATTGCTCTCTTCAGGCGAAAATGGAGCCACCGAGCGAAGGTGAACACAGATGAGTTTACCAGCTACCATTGCCCGCTTTTGACGAGCAAGGTGTAGATGGTGCAAATTCCAGCTCAGCCGGGGTGCTCGACCATTTTCTTGGTACAGAGAAAGCAAGCGGGTGAAACTGAAATACGAAAAATCATGCTCGGCTCGAACCGAAGCCGACGGCCAGTATTCTTTCACCGAAGACTGCTCATGTTTAAGATGGAATGGGAAGGACGAGGAATCGAAAACGATCTTGGCGAGTTTCTCCGCTGCATTCCGTTCAGATTCCCTGCAGATGAGGTGAAGGGTAATTGCCGACGCTCCGCTAACGCGCGCGAGCAATTCTCCTTCCTGGCGAAGTACGAGTGCGCCACCGATAGTGGGACGCTCATGCGTGAGATCCCAGGCGAGGTCCACGGTCTCGATCATCGTGGCAGACATATCAATTAATCAATGGAACGAGAATGCGTCGCGGAGTCAGTTCGAGGATGCGTCGGTAAATAGGACGCACATTTTCCAGCGAAGTGATGAGGTAGGAACTATTAGGAGCTGGCGCGATTTTTTCGGTGTGACGAACTGTGACGGGCACATTTTCATAGGTTGCACCATCGCGAGTGGCATCATCATCGAGGATACAGTCGACTGCTGAAAAATTGGTTTGGAGGTGATAGCCGAGCGTAGCTAGCATCAAACTCGCGCCATACCCGTAGACCGGCTTGGGCAGCGCATCGAGGAGCTCGCCCATGACGCTCATCTGTTCGCGGTACCGACTGATCCGGCGTTCCAGTCGAGCGATGCGGGCAGACAGATCTATTGCTGGCTTGGGTTGAGTTGTTTTCGCGCGACGGAAAGCGACCAGTAGCGCTCCTCCACAGGAACCTTGGTGATTGAAAGCGTGCCCGAGATATTCGCCACCGGATTCCCAAATTAGGTGCTTGAACGAAGCCAGATCGTAATAGTGGAAATGCTGATGGAAAACAGCGTCAAAACGTTGGGCTTCGACGAGATTTTCAAAGCAGGGAATCTCGGCAAGATAGAGACAGTCTGGATCGCATTGCCGGAACCATTGGTCAATGACTTCGCGGGGACGCGCGATGTGTTCGAGAGTGTGACGGCATACGACCAAATCAGGCCGGGGAAGGTCGCGAGAGAGGTCAACCTGTTCGATAAAGCGACCGATCACCTGGATCCCGTCGACGGTTTGACCATCCGTAGACGAGCAAATGGGATCAATCACGGCGCGATGATCGGTGTAGCCGGCCAGTTCCTTAGCGAGGAAGAAGTCGTTGCCACCGATATCGGCGAGGGAAGTGAAGCTCCGGCCAGCCGCGGTCCGTTTCAGAAAGTCGATGAAGAAAGCGGTGCCGCTGCGCGCGGTTTTTGAAGCCGAGGTCCGGAAAGAGTATTCGGAAGAAGTATAGAGGACGCGTGGATCCAGCTGTCGGCGCAACTGCACGTGTCCAGTCGGCAGGGATATCACCAGCTCCTGATCGTAGGAGAGGTCGTCGTGGTTGGAACGGAACGGACCAAAGCGCTCAGTAAGTGGCAGGCGCGGCAACTTCCACAGGGAGTGAAATTCGCTGGCATCACTGATGCCACAGCGGTCGATGGTGTGCATGGAGTAAGATCGTGTGATGAGACGGATTAAGCCGCTTTGCGCGTCAACTGGAGAGCGGCCTGGCGGATACCCTCCGGGCTCATTCCGATCCGGGCGCAAAGCTCCTCATAGGTGCCGTAGCCATGAACAAAGTCCTCGATTGCAATCTGGGTTGTCGTGACGCCATTCACTCCCACGCAGGCACGCAAGCAAAGGTTATACAGGCCGTCGTGAGCCGAGAGTTCTTCGACGGTGATCAGGCGGCGTGTCTTGCTGACGCTGGCCCGGAGGAGATCAGCGTCGAAAGGTTTGATCGTATGAAAATAGAGGACCTCAGCGGATACACCTTGGGTGGCAAGTTGTTCGGCGGCGGCCATTGCTGTGGCGAGCTGGGTGCCGATCACCGCAATGGTGACATCGCGGCCCTCTTTCACACGAATGCCGCGGCCGAACTCAATATCGCTTGATTGAAACTCCACGCCATGTGGTTTTTCTGGCAGGCGGAAGTAATTGATCAGGCCGTTGGTATAAATTCCTTTGAAAAGTTTGTTGAATTCAATCGGGCTGCCGGGCAGCACAACGACTCCGCGTTTCAAGTGGCAGATTAACGAAACATCGGTGTAACAATGGTGACTGCAGCCGAGTTGAGCATAATCAAATGCGCCTCCGACCGAGATGAGGTTGAGGCTCAGCATTTGGTAGCCGAAATCCAGTTTGATCTGCTCGTAGGCACGCTCAGTGATAAATGGTGCAATGGTGTGCACGACCGGAATCAGGCCGGTTTTGTTGAGACCCGCCGCCATGTTGACAATAGTCGGCTCGCAGATGCCAATGTTGTAATAGCGGCCGGGACAAGCTTTGGCGTAAGGTTGAAGGATGCCATGACTGATGTCGCCGACCATGACGACAAGGCGGGGATCGCTGGGTCCGATTTCCAGCATGGTGTCAGCGAATTCTTCGCGAAGTTTTTTCATTTTAAAGTGCGGTTACTTCGAAGGCCTCACCATAGGGGCCGAACGAAAAGAGTGAAGATTTTCTAAAAGTGGGATTTGCGATTTCAAATTCGCGCAAAGCACGCCGCTCCCCATGGTTCGGATCGCCTGCGAATGCATTGAAGTCGTCGAACAACATGATCATTCCCTTACTCAAGCGGGGCCGCAGCATGTTCAGGACTTCGGTCGCTGATTCATATAAATCCGAATCGATCACGGCGATCATTGGGGCAGGAAGAGGCGATTGACGTTCAATCTCAGCGAAAAAAGCGGTCGAATACCATCCTTTGTGAAGGGTATAGGAAAGCGGCATTTTCCATTGTTCGAGAGAAGAGTGCACCTCTTCCAGTGAACAGGCGTAATTTCCTGCCTGCCAGTTGCGGTGGATGTCCACTTCAGATTGGGGGAGACCTTCGAAAGAATCAAAACCGTGAAATTCCAATTCGAGCCCAAGTTCTTTTGCGAGATTGTTGGCGAACCAAAAACTAAAACCTCGGTATAGGCCGAATTCAAAGTAGCCGCCGACCTTCTGCTTGCGCGCAGCCAGGAGGGCGAGCGCGCGGTGTATGCCGATCAGCAGATTAGGATGCAGAGTGGCGAACATGGGAGCTGACTGCTGTGTTGCGCTCATGCGACGAGTTCCTTGGTGAGAGCTGCCATTTCCACGTCGGTTGGCACCCGGTGATGCCATTTACCATGGCCTTCCGTAAAGCTGACGCCTTTCCCTTTTACTGTACGGGCGATCACAACCTTCGGAAGTGCGTCCGCTGCGAATACGAGCTTCGAGAATGTTTCCTGCATTTGTTCAGATGAATGGCCGTCGATTTCGTGGACTTCCCATCCGAACGCGCGCCATTTCGCAGGCATGTCATCGTGTGGCATGAGTTGAGCCGCGGAACCGTTCCAGTCGACGATGGCGCAGAGATTGCCGAGGCGTAGATTGGCCGCGACATTGGCGCTTTCCCAAATTGTGCCTTCGTGACATTCGCCGTCGCCAAGAAGCGCAAAAGTCCGATTATCGCGTTTCTGGATACGGAGTCCAAGTGCTGTTCCCACCGCGGTCGGAAATCCGTGGCCGAGTGATCCCGTGCTGGCTTCGGCGCCGGGCACCATGGTCATGTCGGGGTGTCCTCCAAGAATGCCACGCGAGGTGCTGTAATCGGTAATGTCCTGATCAGACAAAAAACCATACTTGTGCAGTACCGAGTAGAGACCGCCGCACCCATGCCCTTTGCTGAGAATAAAGTAATCGCGTCCCTCCCATTTAGGGTTTTTGGCGTTGTAGCGAAGTACCTGACCATACAAATGGTCGATCAGATCAACGATTGAGTAAGAACTCGGGATGTGGCCCTCGCCCGAGGCCTTGACCATTTGGGCGATTTTGAGACGAAGATTTTTGTTAAGGGTCATGGGATTAAAAGTCTGAGGGATAAAATGTCCGACCCTGACCGCCGTCGGCGAGCAGACAGGAACCGACGCAAAACGATGAATGTTCCGAGCAAAGAAAAGCGACAAGACCACTAATTTCCTCGATGCGCCCGAAGCGGCGGATGGCCATTCGCTCATTCAGATATTTTTCTACGTGAGACGGCCGTTCGCGCTGCGCCATGTCCCAGTAACCGTCCTTGGTAAAGACTGCGCCCGGCATGACACTGGTGAGGATCACATTGTCTGCGGAAACATATCGGCCCAGGCTGCGAACGTAGGCATTAAGCGCAGCCTTGGCTGCACAATAGGCGGGGGGGCCTTGATTTTCGAGCGCTGAAATGGACGAGACGTGACAGATGCGACCCCATTTTGCCGCGCGCATTTGTGGAATGAATGCGCGATTTATTTCAAGGGAGACCTCGACATTGAGCCGCATCACTTGCTGCCATTCGTCCAATGGCCCAAGTGGATCGGTGTATCCGAGATTTCCGCCTACGTTGTTGACGATGATTTCAGGTTGGAGACCGAGTTGGTTGACAAATGCGACCAATTTTTCCGGACCATCGTTGGCTGCGATATCAAGGGGCAATGCGAGATGGCCTGCGTCACGTCCTCCAAGTTCCTGAACGAGGCGTTCGAGGTCGGCTCCCGTGCGGGAAGTCGCGAGTACGCGTGCGCCTTCTGCGGCAAGATTGCGGCAAATTCCTTCGCCAAGACCACGACCTGCTCCGGTTACGAGTGCTAATTTACCTTTGATGCCTAAGTTCATGGTCAAAAATTAATCACCGTGTGAATCGATTCACCGGAACGCATCGTCGCGATCAGTGAGTTTACCTCAGCGAGTGGACCGCGGTGGGAAATCATACCGCGCGGGTCGAATCGCCGATCAGTGATCATTCGCAGGTAGCGCGGGATATCGAGATGGGGCTGGCTTGATCCGCCTTCCGTTCCGGTGAGAATTTTTCCGTGGTGCAGTGGAAGCGTGTTGAAACTGAGTTGTTGATCGTGGCGCATCACCCCGACGAGGACCAAGCGACCTTTCGGGCCAGTGGCCTTCCAAGCTTCACTGACTACAGCCGCATTTCCTGTGACTTCGAAAATTGCATCGGCTGGTCCACCAAGAATTGCACGCACCGCTTCTCCCAGATTTTCGTGCCGGGTGTTGATGGTATGCGTCGCCCCGAATTCACGCGCCTTAGCGAGCTTATGATCGTGAACGTCCACGGCAATTATCGGATAGGCACCCGCTAAGTGCGCACCAAGTACCGTGCCCAGACCGATTCCGCCGACTCCAATCACAACGACTGATTCACCAATCATGATCCGCGCATCGCGCGTCACGGCACCAAAACCGGTGGTTAAAGTGTCCGCGAGAAGGGCGGCGACCTCAAAGTCAGTGCCGGTGGGAACGCGGGTGACGCGGTTTTCCGAAACCACGGTAAGATTCTGAAAGGTGGTGATGTTGCCCGCATTCACTGTCTGGGAACCGAGCCGGTACTTTGAGGGAGCGGCCTGGATGCCAGCGCCTGGGCGCCAATGGAGAACGACTGAGTCACCCGGTTTCACATGGGTGACTTCCGGTCCGACTTCCACGACGACACCGCCGCCTTCGTGACCAAGGAGGTGCGGAAGATATTTATCGGGTCCCTTGACCCCTTCAATTTCTCCGAGTTGCGAGCCGCAGATCCGGCTGGCCCGGACCTCAACCAGCACCTGACCGTAGCCAAGGGCGGGCAATTCCACTTCATCGATGAGAAGCGGTTTGCGTTGTTCGACGAGAATTGCGGCGGAAGTTTTCATGGAATGAACCACCAATAGTCACCGGAATAGCCGACTTCGGAGAAAAGTTTTACCCAATCATCCACGTGAAAGTAGCTTTCGGCGGTGAGGATCCAGTCGAGTAGTCGTTCGTGTTCTTCCTCCGTGCGCCACGCGTCGATCGTTACGAACTTGTGGGCTCGGCTGACCCGCTCCATTTCCGCGAGCGCTTGTTTGCAGCGATCGGGTGGCAGGTTGTGAATGCTGTTGATCGAGATGACCAAATCGAACGAATTGTCGGCGTACGGGAGTTGGTCGCCTGAACCGATGTCGATCAGGGCACCCATCTGACCGTGAGCGTTGTCCTTCGCATACGTTGAAACATCGATGCCGCGTACTGTGGCATTGGGCAGCACCTGCAGGAAATCGTGTAGTAAAAATCCCTTCGCTGCACCGACGTCGAGAATTCGGGCGTCGGGAGACAGGTTATAGAATTCGACCATCCGGCGCACGACGGGCAACCAGCGTCCATCGTAACGATAGCCGCCATAGCCATGGCGGCGTTCGCCGTCGAAGAAGTCGCGACCGAATTGTTTCGCGAGCGCGCGGTCTTCGGCGGTCTTGGCGGCGGCACGAGCTTTTGGGTCGCGCTTCGTTTGCGGAAGGCGATCAAGGAGATTGATCTCGCGGCCAGGAATAAAAGTGGAGGCTGCCATGCTCAGAAGGGTCCGGTGAAGGCTGGGTTTGGTTTGTCGAGCTCGGCTCCCGCAGGTACGAGGAGATCGGATTCATCCGCAGGGCGGGCCAGAACCTGCCGGACGGCGGCTGCAATGTGACCAGCGCGGGGATAAAATTCAGCCGAAAGTGTAGGGCTGGTTGGCGTGGGGCACTCGGGAAAACATACGCGACGCGGAGCTGCTTTGAGCGAACCGAAAGCACTTTCACTGGCGATTGCGATGATTTCCGCGGCCATCCCGGCGGTGCTCCAGCCGGTGTCGGCCACTACGAGGCGTCCGGTACGGCGAATTGAAGCAAGCAGGTCGGATTGGTCGAGTGGCCGGAGGCTGCGGATGTCGATTACTTCGGCGTCAATACCGTCTTGAGCGAGATTCTGTGCTGCTTCCAGGGCCTCGAGGACCATGTAAGAAAATGCCACGATCGTTACGTCGCTGCCTTGACGAGCCACGCGGGAAGGACCGATTGGAACCGTGTAGTGACCGGCGGGAACTTCACCTTTGATGTGATGTAACCAGCGGTGCTCGATGAACACCACGGGATTGTCGTCTTCAATGGCAGCGATCAGCAGGCCCTTGGCGTCGTGCGGCGTGGTGGGCATGACAACCTTCAATCCAGGAATATGGGCAAACCACGAATGAAGACATTGCGAATGCTGCGGACCCTGGCCCCAGCCACGACCCAGGATCATGCGAAATACGACTGGCATTTTCATCGCACCGCCAAACATGTAATTCCATTTGGCCGCTTGGGTGCAGATCGGGTCCATCGCCAACAGCGCGAAGTCGAGACGTTGGTGATTGATTACAGGACGCAGCCCATTCAGAGCGGCACCGAGCATCACGCCCGACATGCCTGCTTCGGCGCAAGGCATGTCCATCACGCGGTCTGCGCCGAATTGTTTCTGCAGGTTGACGGTGGTGCCGAAAAATCCCTTGGGATCTGGCACGCCAAGTCCCATCAGCATCACGCGGGGATCGCGTTCGAGGGCGACGGCAAAGCCTTCACGGATGGCTTCGGCGTAAGTGAGTTCGCGAGTCGCGGATTTCATGATTCAGAATAGACGTTGTCGAGCAGTGACGATCCGGCAGGGAAGGGAGCGGCCTTGGCGGCGGCGAACGCCGCAGCGATTTCAGCTTCGACCTCGTCTTTGAATCGCGCATGGCGCAATTGATCGAATTCGCCCGCTTGTTGCAGGCGGGCTTCAAAATTCGCGATGGGGTCGCGTTTGCGCCACTCGAGATATTCGGCTTCGGTGCGATAGCCGATGTGATTATCAAAACCCGCTCCGCAATGTTCGCGCCAGCGATAGGTTTTTAATTCCAGAAAAACAGGTCCTTCGCCCGAGCGGGCGTGCGCGACCGCTTTGCTCATTAGATCACTAACCGCCAATGGATCGTTGCCGTCCCCTTGGTAGGAAGAGATTCCATGGCCTGCAGCCTGCTCGTACACCTCGCGATGGGAGGGCTGGCGTACATGCATCGGTGAATATACGGAATAGAGATTGTTTTCGCAGACGTAGACAATTGGGAGGTGATGCAACGAGGCGAAGTTAGCGCTCTCATGGAAAACACCTTCTTCGGTGGCGGCTTCGCCAAGAAAGGCCACGGTAACGCGGTCACGTTTCAGCTGGCGGTCGGCAAAGGCCAAGCCAGTGGCGATCGGAATAGTGCTGCCTACAATTGGAACAGCGCCGACAAAACCTGCATCGAGATCTACCAGGTGCATCGAACCACCGCGGCCTTTGCAACAGCCGGTTTCCCGACCGTAAATTTCCGCGATCATCGCGTTCAGATCTCCGCCCTTGGCCAGGTAGTGGGCATGGGAGCGATGTCCGCTCATGGCTTGATCATCCGGGCGCAGAACGGAACAGACGCCGGCGGAAGCGGCTTCCTGTCCAATCGAAAGATGGACCGGGCAGCGCATTTGCTGTTCGGAATAGTGATCAGCAATTGCCTCCTCAATCATCCTGATCCGAACCATGCTTTCCAGCAGGCGGACCGAAAGCTCGGCCTTATTTGTGACGGAAGTTTCAGCAGCGGAGGGCATGACTCAGGAAAGGTTTTCGAGCTTCTTCATCGTCTTGATGTTGTAGTAACGCTCTTCATCGCGCAGGCGACCGTCACGGTAGGCGGTGATGACGTCGCAGATGCCGTCTTCGACATTGTGTACGGGCGAAAAACCGGTGGAGAGGAGTTTCTTTGAAGACAGGCGATAGGAACGAGGATCGTTCGAGGGTGTGACGATCACCTCGGCGGGCAGGTGGCGTTTCACGCGGTCGGCGATGTCGAGAATTGAAATGTTTTCGAAGCCCGCGTTGAACACGCCGGGAAGATCCATGCCGTGTTTCAGGAAATGGTGATACACGCGGATCATGTCCTTCAGGTGAATGTTTGGACGGGTCTGGTCGCCGCCGAAGACCGTGATCTTTTGTTTCACCAAGGCCTGCATCGTCAGCAAGCTGACGGAGAGATCGAGACGCATGCGGGGCGAGTAGCCGCAGACCGTGGCGGGGCGAACGATGTTCACGCGGATCTTGTCGCCGTAGCTGAGCAAGACGCGTTCGCTGACCATCTTGGTTTTGTTGTAATCGGAAATCGGAACGAGCGAGAGCTCCTCGGTGACTTCGGCTTCTTCCTTCACGCCGTAGACGCTACCGGAGCTGGCGAAAATAAACTGCTTCACCTTGTGGGCAATCGCGCGCTCGACGAGGAGCATCGTGGCGAGGGCATTCACTTCCCAGTTCAACTTCGAGTTCAGATCGGAACATGGATCATTGGCGATATTGGCCAGGTGCATCACCACATCGATACCCGCCATCGGAATGCGATCGGCGTTCCGTACGTCTTCCTTGATGATGGTGAGATTGGGATGGGACGGCAGAAAATTGCCGAACCATTGCAGATCAACCACCGTGACGGTGTGGCCGGCATCGAGGAGACTGAGAGTGAGTGGAGTGCCAACGTAACCGCAGCCGCCAGTGAGTAGAATTTTCATGTGGGTAGGTGAGGACTTGATTAAAATGCGAGCATTGAAACGCCGCCCTTCAGCAGGCGCGATTTCCGGATCGGTTCGGCGTTGCCGACGATCTTGACGGCTTGAGCGCCGGCGAGCTGGCCCATGAACGTCGCGACGTTGAGCGGCGCGCGGCTGGTGGCGGCGAGTGTGGCGACGGCGCAGAAGGCGTCGCCGGCACCAATGGTGTCCACAACCGAATATTCCAATGGCGGGCAGGCAGAGATGTCCTTCACGCAGTTGCGACCGAGTGTCTCGTGAGCGCCGCGAGTCAGCCAAGCGTAGCTGCTGCCGAGGTGCGCGGCGAGAGCCGTGAGCTCCTGGCCGTAATTGATTTCTCGGCGGCCGACTGACAGCAATAATTCCGTCTGATCGAGAGTGAAAACGTCCGCACGGCGATACCGGCGGCTGAGGATGTTAAAGCCGTGATTGTTGCTGTTCGTCTGACAGTTGACGGCGAGGTAGGGCGCTTTGTCCTGCACGTACGTGCGAACCAGGTCTTCCATCACGCCGTGACCGAAGTCCATGACGAGCACGACGTCGTAGTTGTTGATTTCACCGGCGAGGCGGTCAAGCACGGCGCGCTGCAGGGTTTCTGCCGGAGCGCGCTTGTTGATATAATTAACGGAAAAAAGTTTTTGCAGCTCCTTGCCCTCAACGCGCGGTTCCACGAAGCGTTGCTTGATGATCGTGGTGAAATCGGGCGAGCGGACGATATGGTCATCTTCCTTGCCGATGAAACCGGCGAGGGTGGAATCGAGCCACGATTCGTTGCCAGCGAGTCCGATCAGTTTCACGTTGGACGTGAATTCGCGGAGGTGGCGATAGACGGCCAGGGCGCCACCGGCTTGCATTTCTTCGCAGTTAAAGCGGCCGGATAGGATGCGATTCTTTGAGGTGAGACCCTGGACTTCGACGGTCGTGTACTTGTCGAAGATCACATCTCCGACGACGAGCACGCGAAGTTTGCTGAAGTTCTCCACTATCTCGCGAAAGCGCGAAGGCGGGCACTCGAGCGCGACATGCTGACAGAATTTTTTGACCTCGGGTGGGTACGGGTCGAAATGTTTGTTCAGCAGGCGGGTGGAACTGAAGAGAATGGAGCCGAGGTAGCGCATCTCGCCACCGACTTTCTGCACGGCGAGGACATCGTCGCCGATGTTGCCGGTCAGATCGGCCGACGGATCGGCGTACTCGCGACCCTTGCAATAAAACTGGGCGCGGACGCATTCGATGGCTTCAACGGCCGCTGGAAAGGGAATGACGACGACGTAGTCGACGCAACCAAGCGCGGCAAGCCAGCGGGAACGGAGCTGATCGTTGAAATAAGGACGGCCTGGACCTTTGTTCACCAATTTCTCGCCGGTGATCGTGACGACCAAGATGTCGCCGAGGGCTTTTGCTTCTTCGAAATGAACGATGTGTCCGGGATGAATCAGGTCGAACGTGCCGTGGCAGTGGACCAGCGTTTTTCCCTGTTTGCGCAGGCGCGCGAAGATGGGGGCGGCGTCCTCGAATGCGATGACCTTCGACTGTGGACGGGTGGTGGCGGCGGGCTTGGACAGGCCATTGATTTTGCGCGTGGCGCGGGGAGCTGCGGCACGTGAAGCGGTCCGTTTGGCGGAAATGTTTTTGAGGACGGACATACGAAATCAGGGCTTGTGGATATAATCGAAAGGTTGGCGGCGGATTTCTTCGAAATGCTCGTCGACCCACGCGATGGTCTGGCGAACGCCTTCTTCGAGCGAAACGCGGGCGTTCCAGGCGAGTTCGCGGCGGGCGCGGGCGCTGTCCAATTGGTAGGCGGCGTCTTTGCCGGGGCGGTCAGCGGTGACTTCCGCGACCTGGGAGAAATCGGCCTTCATCATGCCGCAGATCATTTCAACGAGCTCGCGAATGGAAACGAAACGGTCGGTGGAAAGGTGGTAGCATTGACCAGCTTTTGCTTTTTCTGCGATCGCGAGCGTGGCCGCAGCGACGTCGTCGATGTGAATGAAAGAGCGTACGGAATGACCGCCACCGTGGAGCTGGAGTTTTTGGCCCAGCTTGATTGAGAGGATGGTGCGTGGGATGATCCGGTAGAGTTGCTGGCCGGGGCCATAGACATTGGCGGCGCGGGTCCACGTGACTGGAAACTGATATTGATTGAAGAATGTGCGCAGGTGCAGATCGCAGGCAGCGCGCGACGCGGCGTAGGGCGTGCTCGGGTTAAACGGAGCGCTTTCGTCGATCACACCGCTCGTGCTGCCGTAAACCTCGGGGGTGCCGACGTGCACATACTTTTTCAGCCAAGACGCTTTGCGCAGACGGTCGTGGAACAGCACATTCGCGACGACATTGGTTTGATACCAGTGCTCGGGCGTCAACCAGCTCTGGGCGACCATGCCTTGCGCGGCAAAATTCACCACGGAATCGGGCTGGAATTTTTCCAGCGCGGCCATGAGTGCGTTCAAGTCGTGATTTAGATCGGCTTGGACGAACGTGAAATTCTTTTGTTTTTCCGCCGACAACCAACGGTAGGGCAGGAAGCAACTGGCTGGCTCTGCTGAGCGGCTCGCGCCAAGCACGGTGTGTCCCTGCGCGAGGCAATACTGCGCGAAACTTGCGCCTGAAAATGAATTGCTACCGATGATGGCGATGCGTCCGCTCATGACCTTGTTCGATTACCGTCCGCTGAGAGAGAGATGTTTCATGACCATGTGGCCGACCATCATCTGGATGTCTTCGGCAACCTGCATGTCATGGACGGGAAAATAGATCGGGTGATCGGCGAGTTGGAGGGCGCGTCCGCCGGTGAAACCGAGAATGGCGAAGGACACCATGTGCAGTTCCTGCGCGCGAGTGAGGGCGCGAACGATGTTCGGTGAATTGCCGCTGCCGGAAAATGCGATCAGCACGTCACCGGGTTGGGCGAGAACGCTGAGCTGTTGTGCAAAAATATCATCGTACGCGACGTCGTTGGCGAGGCAGGTGAGCACCGCAGCGTTCGCAGGAAGGGCGGTAACGCGAAGGCCTTGTCCCGCTACTTTGTCCACGCCGTAGAGTAGATCGTTCGCGAGGTGAATGGCGTTGGCGGCGCTGCCACCGTTTCCACACAGAAAAACCTGACGATTCTCGCGCCAGCAAAGACGTAGCGTCTCGATGAGCGTGTTGAAGTCGCTCCAATCATGCTCGTGCCAGACGGATTCGAGCGTGCGCCAATAATTCGTCACAATTACCGGCGTTTCCGGCGCTTCGGTTGCGATCGATTTAACGGCGGTGGCGGTGGCGTGGGAGGGCATAACCCACTCTTGAGCAATGCGCGGGCCAGCGAACCGCGGTGGTTGCGTAAGCCTCTGATGGATAAACCGAAAAAAGATTATTTTGTGGACGCTGAACGGGGTGCGGGGCGTTCAGCAGCTTCAACTTAGCGACGCAGGGAAATTTTTGCCGTGCGGTGACTTTGGCGATCCAAGCAGTGAAATCGGGGTGCCCGCGAAACACGCGAAAGACGCTAAATAAGCACATCCTCTAAGTACCGAAATTTTTAACGCGGAGGACGCGAAGTGCGCGGAGGTGAGGCAGGATTTATGAACTAGTACGAGTCCAGATCAACCGACCGGTTTAACCACGGATTGCACGGATCAACACGGATGGAGGAATAATTCAGAAGATGCAAATGAAGGAACTCATCGCCCATTCAAAAGTGAGGTGAGGCTTCACTGATTTGTATTTCATTGATCATCCGTGATCATCTGTGGAATCCGTGGTTTCACTGCGTTTTTTAGGATGAGAGCATTCCTCAACGTCGATGTATTGGCTCCCTTCTGGTTTTCGCGTGATTCGTGTGTTTCGCGGGAACCCTCCTATTCCAATCAGGACGCAGCTTTCGGCCAACAATTTCGCAGTGCGGTCCCGAAGCGCTCGGCTTGCTCCGCGTGGTTCATTAGCAGCGATTGCGACAGATCGTTGCGCAATCCTTTGCGAATCGTTTCCAACTGCGCTGGCGTGCGGACGAGTTCGGCAGCGATTTTTCGGTAATGGCTGTGCGACTCCGCTATCCACTGAGGACGTCCGACGGTCTGGAGAAGACTGGCGCCGACGCGCGCGGCGTGACGGTTGCCCAACAGCGTGATCACCGGCACGCCCATGAAAAGTGCTTCACACGTTGTGGTCGTTCCGTTGTACGGAGCCGTGTCGAGCGCGAGATCGATGAGCGAATAGGAAGCGAGATGCTCCGCCGTCGTGGCTTTCGCGCCGGAGAGTTCCACCCGGTCGGTGGGGACGGCCAGCCGGCGCATTCTTTCCTGGATCTGGGTGTTGATTGCTGGATCGGCGAGTCCGACGGATTTGAGCAACAAGCGCGATCCCGGAACCTCGGCCAATAGTTGCGACCAGACGACGAGCATTTCGTCAGTCACCTTGGAAAAATTATTGAAGGAACCGAAAGTGACGTAGCCGTGCTTGAGGCAGGGTGGCGCCGACGGTTCCGGCGCGCTGGCGGGCGGCGTGTAGGCCCACGCACAAGGCGAGAAACGCAGCAGCTTCTCCGTGGCGAACGCGTCGGCTGCCGGTGACGGATCGGTCGTTTCGTCGACCAGGCGAAAATCCATCGCGCTCAGCCCGGTGGTGTTGGGGTAACCGAGATAACTGATCTGGACGGGCGCAAGCCGTCGGGCAAAAAGCGGCATCAAGCTCAACCCGGTGTGTCCGCCGAGATCGACGGCGATATCCGGCGCATCCGCGCGCACCACGGGCTCCACCACGTTTTCCACGTTGCTCGGGAAATCCCGCCAGAGTGACGCAAGGCCACGCAGATGAGCGGTCATCGCGTCGGGCTTGGTGCTGAAATTGTAGAGGAGAATTTCGAATTGATCGCGATCGAGCAGTCTCAGTAGCGGCTCCATGAAATAAGCCACCGAGTGTTCGCGAAAGTCCGCGGAGAAAAAGGCGACACGAAGTTTGCGCGCCGGATCGCGGGACTCTGCGACGGCCGTAGTACGGGGGACGGTTTCGAAAAGAGCACCGTACGCTTGATGGGCGGCGAACAGGGATGAGGGCGTGGACTCCGAAAGATAGTTCAGCGCGAACAGCCGATGGCTTTGCACGTCGAACTGACGCAGGTTTTGCGCGAGCAGCGCGTCGTATTCTCTGACCGCTTCGGGAATCCGGTGACATTTTTGCAGCGTGGTCGCGTAGCCGCGACGTGCAGGGACATAGGTTGGATCGACGGCCAGTGCGCGTTTTTCGCACTCGAGTGCCTCCGCGGAAATGTTCTGATTCGCGAGCGTCGCGGCATAACCGTGCCAGGCTGGCGCCGACTTGGGGTTGAGCGTCACGGCCTGACGATGACATTTCACTGCTTCATCGAAGCGGCTCGCGGTGCTGAGTAGGGTTGCGAGCTGATTCCAGATTTCGGCATTGCGCGGTTCCAAACGCACTGCGGTGCGAAGATGCGGTTCGGCGCCGGGAAAATCGCCTGCGGCCATGTGCGCAACGCCGAGACACGTTGCGGCAATCGCCGAACGGGGATTGAGGCGCACAGCGCGGGCGTAGAGCTCGACGGCGGCGGCGGGGTTGCCTTGCAGGAGCGCCATGTTGCCGCCGAGGTGCCAGCCGTCGAAGTTTTGCGGAGCCGCCGCGCGGATTTGAGCAAAGACTGCTGCGGCATCCGGCAGGCGGCCTTTTTGTTGCAGGGCAAGTCCGTCCTGGATCTTACGCTGAATTTGCGCGGGATTCACGATTCAGAAAAAACGAATGAGAGCTGGTTCGACGGAATCATTCGGGGAGGGGAGAGAATTTACGGCGTCGTGACAGAGATCAATCGTGGATTGTGGGAATGGACGGCGGATGGACCGACCGGACGGGGCAATGGGTCTCGCGAAGGGTACGAAGGACAAGCCACCGAGCGGGGTTCCCGACTATTTGGTGGTTGTCGATTTCCACATCGACGATTTCCGAATTGGGCGCGTCATACCTGATGCTAAAGCGCATCAACAGTGCTAACGCACCGAGAATGTGCGATGGGATTTGGATGTGGGCGGGCGTGGTGAAGCAGAAATGAGAAAAGCGTTTTCCGCGTTTAAATTTCGGAATGTGCGCTGGGATTTGGAAGTGGAGGAGTTGCGAACCGGACTTGGAAAAAGCCGTTTAAACGCGGAGGTCGCGGAGAGCGCGGAGGAGGGAATCGCGTTGGTACAAGAGCGAGGTTGTCGTAGATCATGAGCGCGTCGGAGGGATCGGGGCTTTCATTTCTCTGCTCCGCGATCTCCGCGTCCTTCGCGTTTTAATTCTGGAAAATTGGGCGGACGCGGAACGGCGGATTAGGGATAATCCGCCCTACCAACGAGCCGGGCCGTTGGGGGCAACGGCCCCCACCGTCGGATCTAAGCGTAACGCCACCTGCAATTGTTGACCTATGAAAAAGCGAAGGCCCCGGTGTGAAACCGGGGCCTGCTTTCCAACTTACTTGTAACGATGCTTTGGTCTTAGCCTCATACCGGGGCCTCCGCTTTTGGTCTTTTCGGTCCGCCCTTGTCCGGGCCGCCTTGCGGCGGCCCGGAATTGGCGAATCAAAACAACCACTAGGGAGACTTACTGGAGCAGCTTGAGCGCTGACTGCGCGCTCTGATTGGCTTGCGCCAACATCGATGTACCGGCCTGCACCAGAATGTTCCAGCGAGCGAGCTGGGTCGATTCAGATGCGACGTCGACGTCGATGATACGGCTGTTAGCGGCCTCGAGGTTGGCTTTGTTCGTGGTCACGAGCTCGGAAGCGAAGCCAAGGCGGCTTTGTTCCGAACCGTTGGTGGCGCGCATCGTGGCAACGTTCTCAATCGCCGTGGAGATCTGGGCGATGGTGACCGAGGACAACGAGGCCACTGACGTGGACGTGATCGCGCCGACACCCGTGGAGGTGCTGGTGAGATCGCGAGCGGCGACAGACACGGTGGTCGCACCGTCTTCCGTCACAGCCACTGCACCGATCGCGGTCGAGCCGAACAATGCGACACCGTTGAACTTTTCACTCGAGTTGGCGGCGAGCTGCGACTGCAGAGCGGTGAACTCCGTGTCGTAGTTGGCTTTGTCGGTGTTGCTCTTGGTGACGTCATTATAAAGCACGCGGAGTTCGCTGATACGTTGCAGAACCTGACCGCTAACCTTGAGGGCCCCATCCTGCGTCTGCAGGAGCGAAACAGCATTTCCGATGTTGCTCGCAACCGCGCCCTGACGGACGGCGGCAGCGGACAATTTCATCGAAACGGCCAGACCGCCCGCATCATCGGAGGGGTTGACGATCTTCGAACCGCTGGAGAGCCGGTTGAGGCTCTTTTGCAGCATGTTATTGGAGGTAGCGAGGTTGTTGGAGGCAACCGTCGCTGCGTAGTTGGTATTAATCACGACTGACATGGTATTTCTTTCCTTGATCTGAGCGACATCCGTCGTCGCCACGTATCCGGTTGAGACGGCTCCGGATCGCGCCGTTCACGGCTTGGGCCGTAAATTGGTTTCACGCTTGTGGGCGTGAGAAAGGGGAAAAGTTCAGGTTGATAAAAAACTACCAAGTCGGGGAGAGACAGGGGACCGGCCGGGTTACAATGACCGGCCCCCGAGGAAGAAACCTAGCGGGGAACTAACTTAGCTCTGGAGGAGCTTAAGTGCGCTCTGCGGGCTCTGGTTCGCCTGGGCGAGCATCGATGTACCGGCCTGAACCAGGATATTCCATCGAGCGAGCTGCGTCGATTCGGACGCGACGTCCACGTCGATGATGCGGCTATTTGCAGCCTCGAGGTTGGCCTTGTTCACCGTCACGAGTTCGCTGGCGAAGCCGAAGCGGCTTTGTTCCGAACCGTTGGTGGCGCGCATCGTGGCGACATTTTCAATCGCCGTGGAGATTTGGGCCACAGTGATGGAGGAGAGCGACGAGATGCTCGAGGAGGTCAAGGCGCCGACACCGGAAGCGGTGCTCGAGATATCGCGAGCCGCGACGGTGACCGTCGTGAGACCGTCTTCCGTGACTGACACGCTGCCGATCGCGGTGGATCCGAACAGCGAGACGCCGTTGAATTTTTCGTTGCCGTTCGCCGTGAGCTGGGCCTGCAAGGCGGTGAACTCCGTGTCGTAGTTCGCCTTGTCGGTGGTGCTCTTCGTGAGATCGTTATAAAGCACGCGCAGTTCGCTGATACGTTGCAGAACCTGCCCGGTGACTTTCAACGCACCGTCCTGGGATTGCAGGAGCGAGATGGCATTGCCGATGTTATTAGCCACAGCGCCCTGACGGACCGCTGAAGCAGACAGTTTCATTGAAACCGCCAAGCCGCCCGCGTCATCGGCGGGGCTGACAATTTTCGATCCACTGGAGAGCCGGTTGAGGCTCTTTTGCAGCATCGAATTCGAAGTAGCGAGGTTGTTTGAGGCAACGGTCGCTGCGTAGTTGGTATTGATTACGACTGACATGGTATCTTCCTTGATTTAAGTTAGCGACGTCCGTGCCGCCATTCGCCCGGTGGGATCAGCTCCGGGTCGCCGGTCGTGAACAATTGCTCGCGACAAGGAGAGTATCGTCGCGGTCAAGAAGAAACTTTATCTTTTCCTGAACTTTTCTGATGCGAATTTTTGGTCGCTCGTTTGGCGCTAAACCCGGCGCCGCCTGTGTCGATAGCTGGTTTGGCTTACTACGCCTCAATCACATGGCCATGGACCTCTCAGTTTCCGGACTCGTTTCCAACTTCGATTGGAAATCCTTCATTAATCAAATAATGGCGGTCCAGAACGCGCCCATCGACAAGCTCAACAATGAGAAGACCACCAATATTAATAAGACGGCCGCGCTGAATGATCTGAAGACCAAGCTCACGGCGCTGAAGACTTCTTCCACGGCGTTGAGCGCGACGACTCTGTTTAGCAGCCGACAGGCGGCTTCAGGCACGGCCGGTTCCACGTGGAGTCCCTCCGCTGCTCCAGGCACGGCGGCCGGAAGTTATTCGATTGCCGTGACCCAGCTCGCCACCGCCGCACGCCGCAACGGCACGAGCGGCGTGGGCAAACCACTCAACGCCACGAATGACGTCTCGGCACTGACGATCGCGAATCTTCCGACTGCGGTCGCCGTGAGTGCAGGAACATTTTCTGTGAACGGCCAGAAGGTGACAGTCGCGTTAACCGACTCACTCGACCAGGTGTTCACCGCGATTTCGACTGCGACGAGCGGTGCAGTCACGGCGAGCTACGATTCCACCACTGACAAGATTACGCTTTCCGGCAGCGGGGAAATCGTTCTCGGCGCCGCGAATGATACGAGCAATTTTCTTTCCGCGCTTCATCTCACGAACAATGGCTTGGCGACGATCGCGAGCGCCGGCACGTTGGGAAAGACGAGCAATTCCGCGACACTCGTGAATGCACGCCTAGATGCTCCAATTACCGCGGTCGACGGTTCGGGTAACGGCACTTTCTCCGTCAACGGCGTGAATGTCGCATATAATGTGAACACCGATTCGCTCGATGCGATCCTGACGCGCATCAACCAGTCCGGCGCGGGCGTCACCGCGAGCTACGATGGAGTGCAGGACCGCGTGGTGATTGCGAATGCCGTCACCGGCGATACGGGCATCGCGATCAGCGAGCCGGCGGGCGGATTAATGGACGCGCTCGGGTTGACCAATCCTGCCACGCTCGTACACGGCAAAAACGCACTTTTTTCGATTAATGGGGGAGCGCAGCTCACGAGTACGAGCAATACCCTCGACGGCACGACGCACGGCGTCGCGGGGTTGAGTGTCACGGTCGACAGCGAGACCACGCAAACGATCACAGTGGGCGGCAACACCACGAGTATGCGCAGCGCGATCGAAGATTTTATTGCGAAGTTTAACGACATCCAGACCTACATCGCCGACCAGACGAAAACGTCGACCACGGTCGATCACAAGGTCTCGACTTCCATTTTGTCCAGCAATCGCGAGGTACAAAGCTGGGCTGATTCATTGCGGTCGATGGCGTTTAGCGCTGTGCCCGGTCTCTCTGGCACAATCAGCCGCCTCGAAAATCTCGGCATCGATTTCACGACCGGAACCAGCCAACTCGCGGTCAAGGACAGTGCGAAGCTCGACGCTGCGCTGCGTGACAAAGCAGGGGACGTCGCCGCATTTTTTCAGACGGCGAGCACCGGTCTCGTGGGGCAGATGCAAACTTTCCTGACAAAAGTCACCACGCAGGACGATGACCAGCAGACCCAGTTGGCGAAAGCCAACACGGATATTGTCGCGCAGATTTCGGCGATCCAGCGGCGGCTCGATTTGCAAAGGCAGTTGTTGACGGATAGTTTCGTCGCGATGGAAAACGCCCAATCGAAACTGAAATCCCAATCTGACGCGTTGACCCGCGCCTTCCCGGCGACCAGCAGTAGTAAGTAATGGCCCGTCTTTCTCCAGTCTGGTCCGGTTATGCTCACCGGATACTTTGTGGCATCGCGCTTTTGTTCGTTGCTGGTTGCGAGTCGTCGCCCACGACGCTTTTGCACAAAGGGAAGGAGAAATATTTTACGCCGACCAATTTCAGTGGCGATACGCGCCTGCCGGTGAATTTACGGCGCGTTTTGATCCTGCCGGTTTTTGGCGGAACGATCGTGCCCCCGGAAACGGCATCGTCGATCGAAGAGGTTTTTGTTGCCGAACTCCAAAAAACGCAGCGTTTCGAAGTCGTGCGTATTTCGCGGGCGGATTGCATGCGACGGTTCGGCACACCCGATTTCTCGTCGGTTGGGGTGTTACCTCACGATTTTCTTGCGGTGCTCGGCCGCGATTATGCGGCGGACGCGGTTCTCTTTGTGGATATCACCTCTTATCGGGGCTACCGGCCGCTGTTGCTGGGGGTGAGGGCAAAATTGGCCACTGTGGAGCAGACCCGCCTGCTTTGGACTTTTGATGAAGTTTTTTCCGCTGACGATCCCTTGGTCGGCAACAGTGTACGTCATTTTTACGGCTCGGCCGACCCCTCCGGAATTCCGGTCAAATCGGCCCAGGGAGCTTTGCAAAGTCCCGGCAAGTTCGCGGCTTACGTCGGCGCCGCCACTTTCGACACGCTTCCTCCTCGTTGAGGAATGGGAGTTTTTTGTTAAAGTCCGGTTCACTCCGGCCGATTACTAATTTCATTAACCAACGGCGTTCCCTGTATCTCTTTTTCTGTCAGCGGCTGACCGTTCCCGTCCCTGCCTTATGATACATTCCGCTTCATCTTCATCTTCGTCGCCCGCTCGCAATATTGCGATCGAAGCGGCTTCCACTGCTTCGACCGCACGGGCCAAAACCCGTCCCGTTGACCAGATCCACATTGATAAAGCCTCGGCTTTGCGGAGCAATCTCCAGCAAGTGCCGGAGATTCGCGCCGAAGTGGTCGAGCGGGCCAAAGCACTGGCCGCTGATCCTTCGTACCCGTCGGATAAAATTATTCATCAAATCAGCAGGGCCATCGTCAATTCACCCGACTTGTCGGAAGACCTCAGCTGAGCGCCCCCATGCTCGCTCAAGGTTACGCCCGCACTTATCGCTCCAATGCGGTTCTCACCGCAAGCCCGGGGCAACTGGTGCTGATGCTTTTTGATGGCGCGCTTAGCGCCATCGCGATTGCCCGGGACGCTCTGGAGCGGCCGGAGGGCGATGTGCGCCGCATCGAAATTATAAATCACCAGCTGTTGAAAGCCCAGGCGATCGTCTCTGAATTGCAGGGCGGCCTGAATTTTCAGGTCGGTGGCGAAGTCGCGAAAACGCTCAATTCGCTCTACGATTACTATAATCGCCGTCTCTTCGAGGCCAACCTGCGCAAGCAAGTCGGCCCTGTCATCGAGGTGGAAAAAATGCTTGGTGAACTCCGCGCCGGCTGGGCCGAGATGCTGACCAAGCAAGGTACGGCCACTGCGGCAGAACCGCTGCGCGGGGTTGCCTGAGCCGTGGAAACGCCTTTTCAGTGCGCGGCCCGTCTGCTCGTCGCTCTCGACGAACTCGTCGCGCAGGAGGGGAACTATTTGCGCGCCGGTTCCTTTGAACTCGCTGCCGAAATGAGAACGCGGGCCGAACCAGTGGTGAGCCGGATCGTGGAACTCTCCCAATTTCCCGGCGTATCCGAACTGCGCGGGAAGGTGGCGGCCATCGTGGAACGCAGCGCCCGCCACGGAGCGATTTTCGAGGAGAAAATTTGTGAATTCCGGGCGGAGATCCGTCGTACCGACCAGGCCCGCCATCGCACCAACCAGCTCGCGCCTGCTTACGTACGTGCGCCAGCGGCGAAAAATCAGCGGTTTGTCGCCGCAGGGTAGTGTGGGATAGGCCCGTGAGGCCGATGGTGGTGGTCAGGGCATGACGAATGTCGAATGGCGAATGTCGAATTGGCTGTGCTGGTTCGAATGTAGGACCGGCTTTAGCCCGCGATTCTGCGCCGGCGAATAATTGCTGCGAACGGCTTTCCGGAGCGCTTTTAAGAAAATCGTAGCCGGGGGCGTTGATCCCGGAATCTGCGGTTGTGACCCCCCCGACCGGGGTCAGCGCCCCCGGCTACAGTGGGAAATCCGGCCACCGTTTTTCTGGATTCCTAGTGTGGAGGGCTAAACCTGGGCAAAGCGCGTTTTGTCTCCTGCTACCCACTACTCACTACCCGCTACTCGCTACTACACTACTACTGCAGCTTCTCCTTCGTAAGGGGTTAAAGTCCCGCGAGGAACAACCGATTAAAATTTCAACAATGTCCTCCACCTTTCCCAGCGTTCCCTTGGACGCGGCGCATTCGCCATTATCATTTGATGCGTTGCTTGGTCCCTGGGCAAACAGCGCTGATCCTGCTTATTGCCGTGATGAAGAAGGCCGGTTGCTGGCCGTAAACCAGGCGTTTGCGCGAAAATTCGGTCGCGGTGCTTCCGAATGGCCGGGCACCTCCGTGCGGGACATCATGCAGCTGGAGGAAAACGCCGCGCTCAGCTCGGTCATGGTGGAACTGGCGCGTCCTCCGCATCGTGCAACCCGCCAGCATCGCTGCGATACGCCGCAAGGCTCGCGTTGGTTTGCGTGGGAAAAAACCCCCCTGCGCGATTTGTCGGGACGCATTTTTGGCCTCCGTGCCGTCGGCCGGGACATCACGAAACAGCGGCTCGCGGAAGAGCAGTATCTCAAACTTTCCCGCGCGGTCGAACAGTCGCCCGTCGCGATTGTGATCACGGACGCGGAAGGCCGCGTTCAGTATGTGAATCCCAAATACACGGAGGCTTCGGGCCGTGCGCTCGAGGACATTCTTGATCGCACCACGGATGTGTTGCGCGACGGACATGCGGACGAAGCTTCCTACCAGGCCATGCTTGCTGACATTCGCACCAAACGCGAGTGGCGCGGCGAATTGATGAGTCAGTCCCCGAGTGGCCGGCCAGTTTGGGAATCAGTCCAGGTTTCAAGCCTGCTCGGGCCAAGCGGCGAAGTGACGAATTTGCTTTGTTTGCGTGAAGACATTACCGAGCGCAAACGTCTCGAACAGGATCTCCGGCAGGCGCAGAAAATGGAAAGCCTCGGCACGCTCGCCGGCGGCATCGCCCACGACTTCAACAATCTGCTCGCCATCATCAACGGCTATGCGGAGTTCTGCCTCGTGCACAACGCCGACGCGGCGCAGATAAAAAAGAGTTTGCAGGAGATTCACCGCGCCGCACAACGTGCGAGCGGACTCGTTCGTCAGATCCTTACTTTCAGCCGCAAAAATGAGGTACGTTTTGCGCCGTTCGACCTGAACCAGCACGTGCGCGATCTGGTCGCGCTGTTGTCGGAGACCTTCCCGCGTACGGTGTCGTTCGATGTCCGCTTGGGCGAAAAATTGCCGCCGCTCCTCGCCGACCAGAATCAGGTGCAGCAAATTTTGCTCAACCTTTGTGTGAACGCGCGCGACGCCATGCCATCGGGCGGTACGATCACGGTGAGCACCGAGCTACGCCGGGGCGCCGACCTCGCGGAACTGGCGGGCGTGGATTCCCGGAAAACCTACGCTTGTCTGCGCGTTGCGGATACGGGGACCGGTATCAAACCCGAAGTGCGCGCCCGGTTGTTCGAACCCTTTTTTACGACGAAGCCGGGTACGCAGGGCACGGGCCTGGGCCTTGCGGTCGTTTATGGCATCGTGACGAGCCACAAGGGCTTCATCCACGTGGAGAGCGTCCCCGGCATGGGCAGCACCTTTATCGCCGGACTGCCGCTGGCGGAGGAAGTGGTGACAATGCCCGCGGCGCTTGACGTTGGTGAGTTCCCCGGCGGCACGGAGACCGTTCTCGTGGTCGATGACGAAGCCTCATTGCGTCATTTGCTCGACGCCACGCTTACATCCAAAGGCTATCGCGTGGTCACCGCGGCGAATGGTCTGGAAGCGATCGATTATCTCAGCCAGATGAGCAATCCCGTCGATGTGGTCTTGCTCGATTTGAACATGCCCGGTGCGAATGGCGTGGACGTTTTCAAAGTCATCCGCGTCGGCCGCCCGAATATCAAGGTCCTGATTCTCAGCGGCAATCTGACGCGGGAAGCGCGCAGCGAATTACAAGGCCTCGGCCAAAATAATTTTATTCAAAAGCCCTATGCACTCGATGATGTCGGCCGGCATCTCCGCGCGCTGATCGACAAAAAGTAAGAGGAAAACGTACAGCGGTGCGTGAGTACTGGAAATATTATTCCATGGACTCTTGGGGTGAGGCTGAGTTTTCCGTCGATCGTCCCGCCGTTCCCGCGGCGGGCTACTCCGAAATGTAGCCCTGCGCGGGAGCGCAGGGATTGCGCGAAACACTCGCAACTTGAGCGTGAGTTGGATTTACTCGCGTTTGAACGGATTCATCCCGCCCATGTTGGGCATTTCAAATTTCTGATAACCGGCTGGAGGAACAAATAGCGAATCCGGCTGTGGAGCGGGTTCTACCTTGGTGGCTTCCATTTTAAAGGTCTCCTTGCCTTTGGCGTCGTGAGAAGTCACGCGCAGTGGAAAACCGCCTTTGCCTTTCAAGGCTTCTTCCCACTTTGCCGATGCGGCAGAATTTTTTCGAGCTCCGCCAAAAGGACCGCCTCCGCCGCCGCCCAAGCCCATGAATGCGCCGAGGCCTTGCGCGACCCAGAGCTCCGTTACCGTTCCTTTTTCCTTATCGGTCACAAGAATCTGGTCGGTCTTGTAGCCAAGGATCGTCTCGGTTTTCCCGGTCGACTGAACATCCGTATTGGCTGCGTCGCCCTGATGTTTTTCCATTTCGTGTTCCACGGGTTTCTTCATCGGCATCACCATGTACATATTTTGTTCGGCCATGAGCATGGTCATTTCCAATTTGGTCATATCCATGATCATGGCGCCCTGGTGTCCTTCCGCGATGGTTTCCATCCGAACCTTGGGACCCTTCATGGCGTAGTTCAGATTCATCGTCTTTCCCTTTTCTGACGTGATGGCAAAGGCTACTTTGCCCTCGAAAGCATCAGCAGCGAAGGTGCGGGCGGTGACAAGCAGACTGCCTATGACAAGGATGCGGAGTAAAAAGTTCATGGGCCATGTCTGACAGATTGTTCAACTGATTCAAGCTGCGGATTAACAGAATTGCCACGCGGGCACCGGGCGGAATACTGCCTCGTCATGCCTTCCGAGTTTACGATCACGCGACAGGTTGAATTTCATGAAACCGACATGGCCGGGATCATGCATTTCTCCAATTTCTTTAAGTGGATGGAGTGCTGTGAAGCTGCTTTTTACCGGTCACTGGATTTGCCGCTCGTGTCATTTGTACCTGGGCAGGTGATCGGATGGCCACGGGTGAGTGCCACCTGTCAGTACCAGGCGCCGCTGCGGTTCAATGATGTTGCGGAAGTGAAGCTTTACGTGAAACGGCTCGGCACGCGCTCGATCACGTACGTTTTCCAGTTTCGAAAAGCGACCCAAGTGGTCGCACAGGGTGAAGTGACGGCAGTGTGTGTCACTGAGGACCCACACGGCGCCATGATTCCGCAGGCGATTCCCGCCGCAGTACGCGAACAGTTGCAGCAAGCATCGGAGACGGCGTGGGCGTGAAGCAGCTGGATTGGGGCAGGGTCCGTTTTGGAATCATAGCCTCGGCGACGACTGCGGCACTCAACAGACCAGTTCGTCCGATTCATCCTGGAAAACGTAATTGAAACGCGGAGGTCACGGAGAGCGCAGAGGAGAAAGCCTGCACCCACGATATTTTATCCTTTTTGCTCCGCGAACTCCGTGCTCTCCGCGTTTTAACTCCGGACTTTGTGCGAATTAAAACACGGTCGAGCCCGCGGACCGTTGAGGGCAACGGTCCCTACCTCAGCAACGGCTTCAACACTGCCCACACGTTCTCGGCGACAATTTGGTGTCCCTTCGCGGTGGGGTGAATACCGTCGGCTTGGTTGAGGCTTGGGATGCCTCCGACGTCCGCGAGCAAAAAGGGGATCAGTGCGAGATGATTGGCTTGCGCGAGCTCAGGATAAATAGCGGCGAATTTCGCGGTGTGCTCAGGGCCCAAATTGGTCGGCAGTTTCATGCCGGCGAGCACGATGGCGGCCTGCGGATACTTCTCCCGGACGCGGTCAATAATCGTCTGGAGATTCCCGCGTGACGCTTCGGGAGGAATTCCGCCAAGGCCGTCGTTCGCGCCGAGCTCAATTACGAAAACGTCCATTTTCTGCCGGAGGATCCAATTCAGGCGCCGCAGTCCGCCGGCGGTGGTCTCGCCACTCAACCCGGCGTTGACGACTTGGGCGTGGATACCGGCGGCGTCAATTTTCTTTTGAATAAGAGCGGGGAAGGCTTCGTCCGGGTCGAGGCCCAAGCCGGCAGTCAGGCTATCGCCGAAGAAAACGACCGTTTTGCTTTCGGCTCCGAAAGCCGTGGTGAGTAGAGCGAGGCCGAATAGAAACAGCCGCCATGTTTGGCTTTTGCGCTTTGGAGGAACATCACTCTTGTTCAGGGCCATTGTTTTCAAACGCTACATGAGCCAGAACATCCTGAAAGTCGAGCGACTCACCAAAACGTACCCAACCGCAACCGGACCTCTGACGGTGCTACAAGAGGTCTCTTTCGCGCTCGAGGCGGGCGGAACTTGCGCGATCGTCGGCCCATCGGGAAGCGGAAAGACCACGCTACTTGGTCTCTGTGCCGGACTCGATCAACCGTCGTCGGGTACGGTTGCGATTGAGGGGCGCGAGATCGGTGGATTATCCGAGGACCAGCGGGCGCTGGTGCGCAATGAATGCGTGGGTTTTGTCTTTCAGAATTTCCAACTGATCCCGACGCTGACCGCATTGGAGAACGTCCTGGTTCCGCTCGAACTGCGCGGTGGAGTCGTCAACGTGGGAGAGGCTGAGGAGTTGCTGCGGCGCGTAGGGCTGGGGGACCGGCTTGATCACTATTCGACGCAACTCTCCGGTGGCGAGCAGCAGCGCGTCGCGCTAGCCCGGGCGTTTATCAATCGTCCGCGTATTCTCTTCTGCGATGAACCCACGGGAAATCTGGATGGCGACACGGCGCACACGATGGTGGATTTGATCTTTGGCCTGAACCGCGAACGCGGAACGACCCTGGTGCTCGTAACGCATGACCTCGACCTCGCCCGCCGCACCCAGCGAATCCTCCGCCTCCGCAACGGCGCTGTGATCTCCGACGAAAGAATTTGACCCGCGAATTTTAGCCAAACTTAAACGATACAATGGGCCCACGAAACACACGAAAGGACACGAAAAAATGAATGATGTGGTCTATGCTAACGAATGCTATCAGTTGATCGGAGCCTGTTTTGAAGTTTATAAAGACAAGGGCAGCGGTTTTTTGGAGGCGGTATTTCAAAAGTGCCTGGCGTTGGAGTTCGGTATCCAAGCGATACCGTTTCAGGCGCAGGTTCCGCTTCAGCTCAGCTATAAAGGGCGGCCTCTTCAGCAAAAATACGTGGCGGATTTTCTTTGCTTTGGGAAAATTGTCGTCGAGATCAAGGCCGTTGAAAAATTGGCCGATGAACACCGGGCTCAGCTCTTGAATTATTTACATGCGACCGGCCATCGGCTCGGTTTGCTGGTCAATTTTGGCCACTATCCCAAGCTCGAATGGGAGAGGCTTGTTTTATGAAGTCTCTTTCGTGTCATTTCGTGTGTTTCGTGGGCGATTCTCCGTCATGAACTTTATTTTGAAGATGGCTTGGCGGGATACGCGGGCGAGCCGGCGGCGGTTGTTGCTGTTTTCGCTGGCGATTGTGCTCGGCGTGGCGTCGCTCGTGGCGGTGGGCTCGCTGCGGGAGAACCTGCGCACGGCCATCGAGGAACAAACCAAAACCCTTCTCGGTGCGGATCTCGTCGTGACGTCCCGCAGCAAACTGGAAGGCGAAGTGGCGAAATTCATCGGCGAACTTGGCGGCGAACAGTCGCGCGAGGTGACATTCAACTCCATGCTGGTGGTGCCCAGCGCGAATGACCGCACGCGTCTCGTCCAGGTGCGCGCGCTCGAAGGCGGATTTCCTTTTTATGGCAATTTTGTTACTCTGCCTGCAGGTAAGCGCGACGCGCTTACGAGCGGGGCATCGGCAATTTTGGAAGAAAGTTTGATGATTCAATTTGGGCTCAAGCCGGGAGATAAAATCAAACTCGGTGGCAGTGAGTTTACCCTGGCAGCCGGACTCAAGGAAGTGCCGGGCGAGTCTGCGGCTGTGGCGACGCTGGCGCCGCGCGTATTTATTCCGCTGTCGTCAGCGGCGGGAACCGGTCTGCTCAAGGAAGGCAGCCTGGCGCGTTATCGCGTGTATTTCAAATTCCCTGCGACCGTAGACGTGGAGAAACTGACGGGCGACATGCGCAGCCGGTTTCGCGAATTGCGGCTCGGCTTCGACACGGTGGAAGAGCGCAAGCGCGACCTCGGGCAGGCGATTCGCAATGTGAACTCATTTCTCAGTCTCGTGGGTTTCGCCTCGTTGTTTCTCGGCGCGATCGGTGTGGCCAGCGCGATTCAAGCCCACATCCGCCTGAAAGTACCGACCATCGCGGTGCTTCGTTGCCTGGGCGCGTCGGCGTGGAAAAGCTTTTCCATTTATCTCGTGCAAGGGCTCGGTTTGGGTCTGGTCGGCGCAGGCGTCGGCGCCCTGCTGGGGCTCGCGGTCCAGATGGTGTTGCCGGTGTTGTTGAAGGATTTTCTGCCGTTCGCTTTTGAATTTTCAATTTCGTGGGCGGCATTTGGTCGCGGTCTTGGCGCGGGACTGGTGGTGAGCGTCCTGTTTGCGTTGCTGCCGCTCCTTGAAATCCGGCGGGTGTCCCCGCTGCTCACCTTGAGGTCGGCGTATGTTGACGTCGGAGGAAAACGGCGCGACTGGCTGCAGATCTTACTCTTCGTAGTGATCGTTGCGGTGGTGTTTGCGTTTGCCGTCTGGCAGACCGGACGCGTGCGGTGGGGGGCCGGGTTCGCGGCGGCGTTGTTGTTGGGTTTCGCAGTTCTGGCCGGACTGGCAAAAGTGATTTCGTGGCTCGCCAAGCGCTTTACGCCGCGCGGGCTGCCGTTTGCCTGGCGACAGGGCATCGCCAACCTTTATCGTCCGAATAATCGCACCACGCTGCTGCTCGTTTCGCTCGGGATGGGAACTTTTTTAATGATGACGCTATTCCTGTCGCGCGAGACGTTGCTCGGCCAGTTGCGAGTAGTGGGCGGCAACGAACGGCCCAACCTGATGTTATTCGATATTCAGGACGACCAGGTTGAACCAGTGAAAAAGATTTTGCAGGCGAATGGCGCCCCCGCGCGACAGGAAGCAGCGATCGTGACGATGCGAATCGCATCGATCAAAGGCCGGGAGGTTTCTGAATTGTTGAAATCGGGGGAATCTCATGTTCCCGCGTGGACATTGCGGCGCGAGTATCGCTCCACCTATCGCGGGCAGTTGAGCGAAACCGAAAAAGTGATCGCCGGAAAATTCGATGGCCACACCGAGCCGGGGGCGGAACACGTACCGATTTCGCTCGAGGAGAGTCTCGCGCGGGACCTGCAGGTCAAATTGGGCGATGAAATCGTGTTTGATGTGCAAGGCGTGCCTTTGAAAACCAAAATCGGCAGCCTGCGACAGGTCGAATGGCGCCGCATGCAACCCAACTTTTTCGTCGTATTTCCCGAAGGTGTTTTGGAAGACGCGCCGAAATTCCACGTGATGGCCTTGCGGGCGGAGTCGCCCGAACAATCCGCGCGGATTCAGCAGGCGGTGGTGCGGGAGCAGCCGAATGTTTCGGCGCTCGATTTGGGTGTGATGATGCAGGCGCTCGACAGCGTATATTCGAAGGCGTCATTTGTCGTCGAGTTCCTGGCCCTGTTTACCGTGGTCACCGGCGCGATCGTGCTCGCGGGCGCGGTGCTGATCGGGCGGCACCAGCGCGTGCGCGAAAGCGTGCTACTGCGCACGCTCGGAGCGACCAAGGCGCAGGTAAACCGGATCATGGCTGCGGAATATCTGGCGCTCGGCACCCTCGGAGCGGCGGTGGGGGCAGTGCTGGCAGTTGCCGCCAACTGGGCGCTCGCGTATTTTGTCTTCGAGGTGAAGTGGGCCATGCCATCGATCATCGTGTTGGGCGGTGGATGGGCCGTGGTGAGCGCCATGACGATTACGACAGGCTTGCTCTCGAACCGCGGCATCTGTGACCATCCCCCTCTGGAAGTTTTACGCCAGGAAACATGAACCGCCGTATTCTCACTTTTCATTACACGTTGAAGGACGACCAGGGTCGTATTCTCGACACATCGCAGGGCGCATCGCCGATGCCGTTTATCGAAGGCGCGGGGCAGATCATCGATGGGTTGGAGGAATCACTGTTGCAGATGGCGGTCGGGGAAAAGCGTGCGGTGGTGGTTCCGCCCGAACGGGGCTACGGCTTGCGTGAAGCTGATCTGATGCAAAAAATTCCCAAGGCGCGCCTGCCGGTCGACGACGTGAAGGTGGGGGATCAATTCCAGACCGGTCCCGACCGGCATGCGCCTACGGTCACGGTGATGGCGATCGAGGGCGACGAGGTATTGCTCGACGCCAACCACCCGCTGGCCGGGCAGCAGTTGTTTTTTGATGTGGAGCTGGTCACCGCGCGGGTGGCGACGATGGAAGAACTGGGCCAGGGCCAAATCGTTGATTGATGGGATTGCCTCGAAGGCTTCGAGGCCTACGGTGACTTTCGACTATGAAAATTCTAGGCATCGATATTGGCGGGTCGGCCTTCAAGGGCGCGCCCGTTGACACCAAGACGGGCAAGCTGCTCGCAGAACGGCACCGCGTGGAAATTTCCTCGCCTTGTTCCACGGCGGAAGGCCTGGCCGCGGCGCGCGACATCGCGCGGCATTTCAATTGGAAGGGTCCGATCGGACTGGGATTTCCAGGAATCATTATCGGCGACAAAATCGGGGCCGTGGGTAATCTCGGCGCGAATTGGGAAAACACGAATGGCGCCGCGCTGTTCCGGCGGGCCACGGGATGTCCGGTGAAGCTCTATAACGACGCCGACGCCGCAGGCCTCGCGGAAATGAAATTCGGAGCAGGCAAGGGCAATCAAGGTTCAGTGTTGGTGCTCACGTTCGGCACGGGCATCGGCTCGGCGCTGTTTTATCGCGGACAATTATTTCCGAACGCGGAAATGGGGTGGGTGCCCTGGCGCGGAAAGCCGTTCGAACGGTTCGCATCGGCGGCCGTGCGCAAGCGACTCGATCTTTCGTGGAACGATTGGGCTGATCGCGTAAATATTTATTTGAAGGTCATGGAGCGGATCCTCTCGCCGAGCCTGATCATCGTCGGAGGAGGCGTGAGCAAAAAGTCAGACGAGTTTTTGAAGTACATCAAAACCAACGCACGCGTCGTCCCGGCAAAAATGCACAACGAAGCCGGCATCGTCGGAGCCGCGCTGGCGTGGGAGCACGTGGATTGAAGCAATCAAGCCGCTGAATTTTTTAACCACTAAGCCACACTAATTGACGCTAATCCAGAGCGCGCTTCGCTTAGCCGTATCTATCCAGTTGAGTGCTGAGAGTTGAGTGCTGAGAGTCTGAACTTCAGGCTGAAACCAAGGGAACTTCGGTCGCACCTACGACTTCACTGTTTGGTTTGGCTCTCAACACTCAGCTCTCAACTGCATCGTTCCGGGCTTAGTGAGAGATTAGTGTGGCTTAGTGGTTACCCCGTCTGAGTCTTTCCCCGCCGTCAGCCTTGTCACTCATCAGTGACAATAAGTGGAAATCAGTGGTTAGATCCGTAGGAAATCCCAGTTTGATGTCTCGCCGGTTCGCCGTTCATCCGGGTCTGGTGTCCGTTCATCAAAACAGACTGCAACTTCGGGCAGGAGTGCGGTGTTGTGACCCCGTGCCACACCTATTCCCGTTCACGTGTCTCGCGAATCTGTCGATCGATCGCCGCTGCAACGTTACGTTCTTCCCAGCCGGACATTTGACTCGTTAAAGCGCTGGCCAATCCGACATCTTCTGCCAAGTTTTCAAAATATTTATTCACATGTCTGCCCCCACTACTACTGTAAATCCACCGAGCCGGCCGATCACCAGCGCTACGCCGAAGAAAAAATCCCGCCGTACTCCCCTGATCATTCTCGCAGTCTTGGTGGCTGTCGTCGCGATCGTTGCCGTTGTCGCTGCCAATAAGAAGAAGGATGTCGGTGTCGCCGTGACGACCGAAAAGGCCATCACCAAAACGATTACCCAGCTCGTGAACGCCACCGGCAAAATTCAACCTGAGGTGGAGGTTAAAATTGCCCCGGAAATCGCGGGTGAAATTCTTGAAATGCCCCTGCGCGAAGGTGCGTCGGTCAAAAAGGGCGACTTCCTCGTGAGGATTAAGGCAGATACTTATCAATACCAGGTCGAGCAACAGGAAGCGGCCCTGGTCGCGGCAAAGGCGACCAGTTTGGTGAATAAGGCTGCATTGCAAAAGGCCGACGAAGATTTGAAGCGAAACAAGGACCTCTACGATAAGAAGCTGATTTCCGATTCAGACCTCGCGGTGGTGGTGAATGCGTACGACGGAGCCAAAGCAGCCTATGAAAGCGCCATCGCTAATATTACCCGCACCGAGGGCTTGTTGAAGCAGATGCGCGACCAGCTCGGCAAGGCGATCATTTACGCGCCGATCGATGGTACGGTCAGTTCACGGACCAGTGAAGTCGGTGAACGCGTCGTTGCCACCGGTTCATTTGCCGGCACCGAGGTCATGCGCATCGCCGATCTCGCCAACATGGAAGTGCGCGTGAACATCAACGAAAACGACATCGTCAACGTGAAGTTAAACGACAAGGCGCGCATCTCCATCGACGCTTATCCGAACCGTAAATTTACGGGTTTCGTGAAGGAAATCGCCGCCGCCGCCAAGACCACTGGCTTGAGCACGCAGGAGGAAGTTACTAATTTTCAGGTAAAGATTCGCGTAAGCGACAAAGACGTGGCGCTGCGCCCCGGCATGAGCGCCAGCGTCGATATCGAAACGAAAACCGTCGAGCACGTGGTCGCGGTTCCCATTCAGTCGGTGACCGTCCGCAGTCGTGAAGGCAGCAAGACGATCGATCAGCTCGCGACGGATCGCGATGTAAAGGCGAAGCAATCCCAAGGCGAAGGCGCTGCGGCCGCCGTGAATGAAAAGCAACAACGGGAGCGCGAGCGCGAGGACCGCGCGGGACTGCAGCGCGTGGTTTTCATTCGCAATGGCGACACGGTCAAGATGACGACCGTTGAAACCGGCATTGGCGACACGACGCATCTTGAAATCAAGTCGGGCGTCAAGGAAGGCGACGAAGTGGTCAGCGGACCATTCAGCGTCGTGACGCGCGTTTTGAAAGATGGAGCGAAGATTCGCATCGAGAAACCCAAGGTGGGCGGCGGTCCGGAGAAGAAGTAACCCATCAACGGCGCACCGCATCGTTTCCATCCAGGTAGTTTTTTCCTCCCGATGATTCCTCCCAGCGTTTCTTCCAGCCATGGATCAGTCGATCATCCGCATGAAAAGCGGATTGTTCGTCCAGTCGGGCCGTTGGTGATCGATATCGAAGGTGTGACGAAGCTCTATAAAATGGGCGACGAAATCATCCGTGCGTTGCGCGGGGTGAATCTCACCATTCGTCGCAACGAGTATCTCGCAATCATGGGGCCCTCCGGCTCTGGCAAATCGACGCTGATGAACATGCTCGGCTGCCTCGATACGCCCACCGCAGGACATTATCAGTTTTCCGGAAAAGACGTGGCGAGCATGGTCGACGACGAGCTGGCGGACATCCGTAATCGCGAAATCGGATTTGTTTTCCAGACATTCAATTTGCTGCCGCGCTCCGATGCACTGCACAATGTCGAGTTGCCTTTGATTTACGCCGGTCTGTCAAAGTCGGAACGCATCGAACGGGCCAAGCAGGCTCTCGCCGATGTCGGCCTGGCCGAGCGTATGCATCACAAGCCGAACGAACTCTCCGGCGGACAACGCCAGCGCGTGGCCATTGCACGCGCACTCGTCACCCGACCCTCAATCGTTCTCGCGGATGAACCGACGGGTAATTTGGATTCCAAGACTGGCGTGGAAATCATGGACTTGTTCGAGCAACTCTACGCGCAAGGCAACACGTTGATCGTGGTCACACACGAGGAAGACATCGCCCGGCACGCACGGCGGATCGTGCGTTTGCGCGATGGGCTGATTGAGTCGGATGGACCGGCGGATTAATTTTCGATTTTTGATTCTCGATTTTCGATTTCCATGACCGAACTTGAACTCAAGCAGCGTACGAAGTTGTTTTCGCTTCGGATTCTGAAATTGATCGATTCCCTTCCTGAAACGAAGGCTGGGAGAATTTTGGCCAATCAATTGGGGCGTTCAGGTACTTCGGTAGGGGCAAATTATCGTTCGGCGTGTCGGTCCCGCTCATCGGCTGAAATGATATCAAAGTTTTCGGTTGTGGAGGAGGAAGCCGACGAATCCTGTTTTTGGCTGGAGCTCGTAGCGGAACACGGCTTGGTAAAACCAGAGGCTATCTCGGCGCTTCTTCGTGAAGCGAACGAGCTCACCGCGATCATGGTGGCGTCACGGCGTACCCTCGCTGCTAAAAATCCAAAATCAAGAATCCAAAATCGAAAATGAGACGCCTCTACTTCGAAATTTCGGAATCCCTGCGCATCGCGTTCGCGCAGATTCGGGCGAATAAACTTCGCTCGGCGCTGACGGCGTTGGGTGTCATCATTGGTATCGTCGCGGTCACGCTGATGGGCACGGCGATCAAGGGCATTGACGTGGGCGTCGAACGCAGCTTTTCGGGGTTTGGTGACGATTTGCTTTATGTGACCAAATGGCCATGGGCCGACGTGAACGACTGGTGGAACTACCGGAATCGCCGTCCGATTCGTTATAACTACGCGCAGCAAATCAACGATTGGATCGCCGCAAATCCCAACGCTCCGTTGAAACTCGCGGTGCCTACCGCCAATCGCAGCACCACGATTATTCGCGGCGAAAACCGCCTGAACAATATTTGGACACTTGGGACGACGGCCGATTACGCGCGCATCGCCCGCTCGGAAATGAAGGAAGGGCGCTTTTTTTCCGACTTTGAGGCGCAGTCGGGAGGGAATGTGGCGGTCATTGGCTTCGACGTCGCTGACGCTCTATTTCCCAACGAGTCCGCGGTCGGAAAAACCGTCCAAATTCGCGATCAGAATTTCAGAGTGCTGGGCGTGGCCGCGCGACAGGGGAGTTTCCTCGGCTTGTTTAGCTGGGACTCGATGCTCGCGATGCCGATCACCACGTATCGTCGTTATTACCGGGTGAACGACGACGGTGAAATTCGCGTGCAGGTCGACACGACCCGCATGGCGGAAGCGCGAGACGAATTACGCGGACTTGTCCGGCGCATTCGGCAGCTCGGACCGGAACAGCGTGACGATTTCGAGATCAACGAGCAGGGAACGATTCGCGCGCAGCTCGACCCCATAAAAAACGGCATCGCCCTGGCAGGTTTGTTCATCACAGGTTTGGCGCTGTTTGTCGGTGCGATTGGCATCATGAACATTACTTACGTCAGCGTGAAAGAACGCACCAAGGAGATCGGTACGCGCAAAGCTCTGGGCGCGCGACGCCGAACGATCCTTCTGCAGTTCCTCATCGAGGCTGTCACCATCTGTTTTATTGGCGGTGTGTTCGGGCTGGCGTTGGCTCGCGCCCTTACGGCTTTGGTCGCGGTGGTCGCGCCCACTTTTCCCTTGGTTTTTTCGGTCAGCCTGGTGCTCACGGGATTGATTATTTCCGTGTTTACCGGAATTTTTAGCGGCTTCGCGCCGGCATGGGCGGCCAGCAAACTCGATCCGGTGGTGGCTCTTCGTTACGAATGAACATTGGCGAAACACTCCGTCTGGCGCTTTCATCGCTCGCTTCGAACAAGCTGCGGTCTTCACTCACGATGCTCGGTATCGCCGTCGGCGTATTCTCGGTCATCGGTGTCATGACTGTCATCACTGGGCTGCGAGGTTCGATCGAGAATGGCTTGAATGTTCTGGGTGCGAATAGTTTTCAGTTCTCCAAATATCCGGCGATCAACTTCAGCGATCCCCGGCAGAAATTCGCAAACCGTCGAGATATCATTTATTCAGAAGCAGCGCGCTTTAAGGAGATGATGCGGGATGTTGCCGATGTCAGCATTCAGATGCGACGGGGCGGACGTCGTGCGACATATCTGGATCGGTCAACCAATCCCAATGTTGCGCTGCTTGGCGCGGATGAGAATTTTCTCACCAGTCGTAATTACGACATTGCCTTGGGAAGAAACATTGGTCCCGACGACGTGGAATTCGGTCGGGCAGTGGTGGTCCTCGGCAGCGATATCGTGGGAAAACTGTTTCAGAACGAAAGTCCGCTTGATCGGTTGGTCCGAATCGATGGACAAAATTACACCGTGGTTGGGGTCACCGCGACCAAAGGATCCGCGTTCGGTCAGAGTCAGGATAATAACGCGTTGACGACGATTACGAAGTATCTCGCGACCTACGGACAGGGAGGTCGCTCCGTCAGTATCAATGTTCAGGCGCACAACCAGGCCGAGTTGGCGGGAGTTCAGGACGCAGCGGTTGGAGCCATGCGTTTGGTGCGCGGGTTGGATCCGGAAGATTCCAATGATTTCGAGGTGTTTTCCAACGACACCTTGATTGAGACCTTCAATAATATTGCCGGAATGGTGGCAGTGGGCGCTTTCGTGATTAGTGCGATCGCACTGCTGGCGTCCGGGGTCGGCATCATGAACATCATGCTCGTGAGCGTGACGGAGCGCACCAAGGAAATCGGCGTTCGAAAAAGCATTGGCGCGCGAAAGAAAAATATTCTCACGCAATTTCTCATTGAGGCCGTTGTCCTTTCACTCGTGGGTGGACTGGCGGGTGTCGTGACCGGTGTCATTGGTGGAAACATCGGTGCGAAGATGCTGAATGCCTCGATGGTTTTCCCTTGGGGCTGGGCGGTGGGCGGATTGAGCGTGTGCTCGATCATCGGGATTACTTTTGGTTTTTATCCCGCCTGGAAAGCCGCATCGCTCGATCCGATCGAGGCGCTGCGCTACGAGTGAGAATGTTGGGGGTAGGGCGGATTATCCCTAATCCGCCGGCCATGTGTGATACCATATATGACTCTCGCCTTGAGGAACGGCGGATTAGGATAATCCGCCCTGCTATGAGCCGATAGTTGTCGATAAAAAAATAGCTCCGCCTGGCGCACGTCTGGAGTGCGCGATCAAGAGAAGGTGATGGGGCTTTGAGCGGAGGGGACGTTCTCCGGCATGACGCGCAAGCGGGCGAGCCTGCGGTCCAACCTGCTATCCAAGCGTCGGGGGTACCGAACGCGTTAAGATGACTTATGCGGATGGGTAGCGGAGACAAACGGTCCCATCTACACAGACGGGCGACTGGCCCAGGGCGGATTACGGACGCGTGCCGTCCCCGCTACCCAAAGTCCCGTGACGCTCAACGCAGCTTCAGGCCGAGTTTTTCGGCGGAGCACTGGCCGGTATGGATACGCCACAAATCGATCGCCAGGCGCCGCGCGGCCGCGACCACGAGGCGCTTGCGGTTGCGCTTGCTCGTGGTCGCGCGCAAGCGCCGCAACGGGGGATAATCCGGCTGCCATTGCAGCAGCCGCCACACCGCTTCCACCAATTGATGGCGGACGTGGGGATTACCATGCTTGGAGATGCTGCCCTGCCGGCGGGAAACCCCGGAGGAATGTTCACTCGGACACATACCGGTGTAGCTGGCCACTTGGCGGCGATTTTTGAATCGTCGCCAGTCGAGGATCTCGCTTTCGAGTAGTCCCGTGGTGAGTTGGCCCAAGCCTTTGGGGACAATCTGTCCGGCCACTTGCGCCTCCACCCGGGCCGTCCACGGTGCGATCTCTTCGTTTAATCGCACCGCGTTTTCCTGCCAGACCTGCACCTGCAGTCGCAACCACTCGGGCAACTCGTGTTGCCATCCTGACCAGACCGACGGCTCCCACCAGTCGGCGGGCGCTTGCACGCCCTGGTTGAGCATCAACCCGCGACCGCGAATAATGCTGCGCTGTTTTTCCTTCACCAGCCGACCGCGTTGCCGGCCCACCGCGCGACGTTGTTCCTGTTCGGGCGTGGGCACCCGCACCACCGTGAAAGCCGTGGTGTTGCCTCGCACGTACCGATCCAACCGGTCGCACAACTCGCGGGCATCCCGCGCATCGGTCTTCACCCGCTGGTTTTGTTCGTCCCAGCGCTGCGGCACCACCACGTGATTCGTTACCCCCAACGCCAGCAACTGCCGGTGCAATCCATAGCCGCACGGCCCCGCCTCGTAACAGCTGAACACCACCGCCCCCGCTTTCACGTGCGCCTCGATCCACTCGATACACTCCCTCCAACCCAGTCGCTGCGCCGGTTGCGGCACCTGTCCGTCAACCTGTCGGCACACCGTAATCTGACTGGCATGCACATCCATTCCAAACTTCACCGTCACTCCCGCCTCGACGAGAGCACGCTTCAATCTTACTTTCCCTTCGATTGTATTAGTTAGCATACGGCCGACAGGTTGGCGGCTTTTGCCCCGCCTGTCGGCCTCATGTCATCTACCACGGAAAACGGTCTAGCCGGGGAATTTCACACTCAACCACGAAAAATTCTTGGGACACAGAGTCCAAAGGAGGAACACCGAGGTCACGGAGCGAAACCCCGATGAACCCTGCTTCAAATTTGAAGTTCCCACCAGCTGAACAGCGAGAAAATCTTCCACACCTCGTCTACTCCTTCTCCGTCTGTGCCGCCTCTGTGCCCTCTGTGAAAAGGATTGGGAGTCTTGAGGTATGAAATATTCAGGCTATCCCCGGACCTGACCGGAGCCCCGCACGATATATTTGTAGGAGGTAAGTTCCTCGAGACCCATGGGACCGCGGGCGTGGAGTTTGTCGGTGCTGATGCCGATTTCGGCGCCGAAACCGAACTCGAAACCGTCGTTGAAGCGCGTGGACGCATTCCACAACACGACCGCGCTGTCGACGCCGGCGAGGAATTGCTCGGCTGTGGCCTTGTCTTCCGTGACGATCGTGTCGGTGTGATGCGAACTGTGCGTTTCAATGTGCTCCACGGCCGCAGCGCAATCATCGACCACCTTTACGGCGAGGGTGAGTGCGAGAAATTCGGTGCGGAAATCGTCGTTCGTCGCTGGCGTGGCAGCGATGCCGGCTTCGGTCAGTGCGGCGAGCGCGGTCGGATCGGCACGGAGCTGCACGCCACGTTCGATCAGCGCTTTGCCGGCTTGTGCGAGAAATTGCGGAGCCACCTCGCGATGCACGAGCAGGGTTTCGATCGCGTTGCAGACGCCGGGACGGGAAATCTTGGCGTTGATCGCGATGTTTTCCGCCATGGTCAGATCCGCGGCACGGTCGACATACAGGGCGCAGATGCCATCGTAGTGTTTAATGACGGGAATCCGGGCACTCTTCACCACGGTTTCAATCAAGCCGCGTCCGCCGCGCGGAATCAGCAGATCGATCAGCCCGACGGATTCTCCGAGCAGGCGAACGGTGTCGCGGTCCGTGACGGGCACGAGTTGCACCGCCGCGGCCGGCAAGCCGGCACTGACGAGTCCGCGGGAGAGGGCATTGGCGATCGCTTGATTCGAACGCAGCGCTTCGGAGCCACCGCGAAGAATCACCGCGTTCCCGCTCTTTAGACAGAGTCCGGCGGCGTCGCAGGTCACGTTCGGACGCGATTCGTAAATGAACCCGATGACGCCAATCGGCACGCGGACTTTGGCGATGCGCAGCCCGTTGGGTTGCGTCCATTCGCGCAGCGTATGACCGAGTGGGTGGGGCAGGGCTGCGACCTGGCGCAAACCTTCGGCGCACGCGGCGAGACGTTTTGGGTCGAGCGTCAGCCGGTCGACCAAAGCGGGCGTTTGCTTGTTGGCTCGTGCGGCGGCGACATCGGCGGCGTTCGCGTTAAGAATCAGTGGCTGTGCCGAAATCAGTTCGGCGGCCATGGCTTTCAGCGCGGCGTCAATTTGCCCGGGTTTGCATTGGGCCAGCGCGCGGGCGGCGACGCGCGCCTGCTGCCCGAGTTGGGCGACGAGTTGGGGAAGGTCGACCATGGTGGTTAGCGGGCGGGAAACTGCGTGCCGACGCGTTCGCCGGAAACAATTGCGTTGATGACCCCGGGTTTGCGGCCGCTGGCGATGCTCACGGGAATGCCGGCGTTCACGGCGAGTTGCACGGCCTGCAATTTGGTGACCATGCCGCCGGTGGAAACATGACCCTTGTCGGACCGCACCAGATTCGCGACCGCACTGACCTCTTTCACCAGCGGCACGATTTTGCCTTCGGAATCCTGCAAGCCGTCGACGCTGGTCAAAATGATCAGCAAATCCGCTTCAACGAGGATCGCGACCTCGGCGGACAGGCGGTCGTTGTCGCCAAAATTGAGTTCTTCGACGGCCACTGAATCGTTCTCGTTGATGATGGGCACGACGCTATGCGTCGAAAGCAGATGACGAAGCGTGTTGCGCGCGTTGCGATGGCGCGTGCGACTGTCGAGATCGCTGTGAGTGAGCAGCAGTTGGGCTACTCCCAGTTTTTGCCGGCCAAAAGCGCTCGCATAGGCATGCATCAGCTGGGACTGGCCGACGGCGGCGCAGGCCTGTTTGGCCGCAAGTTCCTTCGGACGGGCGGTGAGTCCCAGTGTGGCCAGACCGGCGGCGACCGCGCCGCTCGAAACGATCACGCATTCGTGGCCCGCTTTGACCAGCGCGCCCACCTCGTTCGAAAGGCGGGAAATCTGAGGACGACTCAGGCCGATCCCTTGCTGAGTGGACAGGATGCCGGAGCCGAACTTAAGAACGATGCGGAGTGAACGTTTGGCCATGAAATTTGCACCTTAGACACAGATGGTGACTCAACAAGCAGGAATCGTGGGGGCGTTGATTTTCGGTATGCGAGTGTCTGCGGTAGGGCGCGTTATCCTTAACGCGCCGCGACCGGGTGGTGGAACAAGTTGCAGTCGAAACCTGCGCCGAGATCCGGCGGATTAGGGCTAATCCGCCCTGCCATGGGCCCGCCACCTATGACACGCTCACGAATGAGGGCGACAACCTATGACACGTCGCTTTCTTGTCTATTTCACTCAAGTTGACGATCCATGTACCCAACAAAAACGACCTGCACCATGAACACCGATTTCGCTTACGTACCGTCCTCCAAATGTTTCGCCAATGGTGGTGACTATGTGACCGAAGGAATGCCGGGCTTACAAACACCGTCCGTCTGCGGGTTGCAGACCGTCTGAGATGGAAGGATCATGCCCGACATCCTCATGCCGACTGTTTCCGCTTCATCGCGTTCGTTCGAACTCGCATTGCCCGATCTGCCGCTGGCTCGCGGCGGCGTAGTTCAACAACACCGTTCCCGCGGATGGTGGTGGAGTCGCGAAAGCGATACTCCGGAGAATCCGCGGAAAGACATCCCGACCGTGCTGTTGGTGCATGCCCTGACGGGTAGCGCTCAGGCTGGTGGCCAGGATGGCTGGTGGGAACCGTTGATCGGACCGGGTCGGGCGTTGGATCCTGCGCACTATCGCCTCGTGTGTTTCAATAATCTGGGTTCGTGCTACGGTAGCAGCGGTCCCGGCGTGGCGGGCTTTCCAGATGCGCAAACGGTCGACCTCACGTGTCTCGATATTTCCAACGCGATTCTTCAAGCGCTCGATAAGCTCGGGATTGAGAAAGTGCATCTGACCGCGGGTGGTTCGCTCGGTGGCATGGTGACGCTCACGCTGGCATCCCTGGCGCCGAAACGTTTTGAACGCGTGTTGCCATTGGCGACGACCCTCGCTGCGAGCGCGTGGGTGGTGGGTTGGAATCATGTCGCGCGGCAGATTTTGCGACTCGATCCCGGTTACCCAAATAATGTCGGACGTGGATTGGAGATCGCGCGGCAGCTCGCGATCCTCACGTATCGTGCGGAGCCGGGTCTCGAGCTGGATCAGCCGCGCTCGGTGCCACCCCGGCGGTCCGATGTGGATTATCCGGTGCAGAGCTACCTGGAACACCAGGGGAAGAAGTTGCGAAATCGTTTCGCCGTGGCCGCCTACGAATTGCAGCTCTCAGCGATGGATCATCACGATCTGTTGCAGCCACTGGCTGGTGAAAAGACACCCGCCATCAGCCGCATGCGCGCGTCGGCACTCGTGGTGGACGTGGATACGGATCAGCTGTTCACGCCCGCGCAGGCCACGGTGCTGATCGAGCAATTGCGCAGCAACGGAGTGAACGTGGAGCGCGCGACCGTGAAGAGCGTTCACGGCCACGATGCTTTTTTGATCGAGTGGGAGACGTTAAGCGTTATTTTGGATCGCGCACTGCATCTCCAGCCACCCCAATGATGAGAGACCCCTGGCAAGTTTACAAATTCGGAGGATCGTCCCTTGGCACATCGGGCCGGCTTCCGCGCGTGCTGGAGCTGGTGGTTGCGGCGCCGCGGCCACTGGCACTGGTGGTCTCAGCGCTTGGCGACAGCACGGACTGGTTAATCCTTGCCGCTCGTTCGGCAGAGGACGGCAACATCAGCCAGGCACGCCGGCAGCTCACGCAGGTGCGCGAGCTCGCGACGTCAACGGCGCGCACGGTTCTCGGCAGCCAGGGACAGAAGGGGATAAAGTACGATCTGGACGAGATTTTGACCCCGGTTGAGCGTTTGCTTTCCGGTATCGAACTCACCCGCGAATGTTCGCCGCGTACGCTCGACGCAATCATCAGCGTCGGTGAAAGGATTTCCTCCGTGTTGCTGGCGCGCGCCCTCTCGGAGCGGGATGTGCCGGCGCTCGCGGTCGACGCGCGGGATTTCGTGGTGACAGACAGTAACCACGGGGCTGCGACGGTGGAGAAAGCAGAAACCGGAGCGCGCTTTGCCACGTTGGAATCCAAGTGGGTGGGACAGGTGCCGATCTTTACCGGGTTTATTGGACGCACGCGGGATGGACACACCACGACGCTCGGGCGAAATGGTTCCGACTATACGGCGACCCTCGTTGCGGGATTGCTCAAAGCCAGTGCGGTCACCGTTTGGACGGACGTGTTGGGCGTAATGACGGCCGATCCCGCACTGGTGCGCGAAGCATCGCCAGTCGATCGCCTTTCCTATGATGAAGCGCTGGAACTCGCGTACTTTGGCACGCGCATGTTTCATCCGCGCACGATTATTCCGCTGCGCGAATGTGGGGCGGCGCTGGTCATTCGCAGCACGACGCAACCCGACGCTCCCGGAACGCGAATCGACGCCACGGGTAATCCGGATCCGAACCGGCCGACGTGCGTCACCAGCCTGGAGCGACTGACGTTGCTCGGCGTGCAATCGCGCCGGACAGGTTTGGGTAAACCTTTGGGCGGAAGAATTCTCGCGGCGCTGAATGAAGCCGGCGTGCGCGTCTGGATGACGACCGAGTCCACGTTGGGACAGTCGTTTTCGGTGGTGATTCCATCGATGGACGAAGCCATTGCGCGGCAGAGCATCGCGGCGGCGCTCGCCCCCGAATTGCAGTCCGGCGATCTACGCATTGAGCCGGTATTGTCGCCAGTAACGCTGGTGACGCTGGTGGGCGAAAACATGGCCGGCCGGCCAAACGTGGCAGGAAAATTTCTGAACTCGATCGGCGAAGCCGGTATTTCCGTTCGCGCGGTGGCTCAGGGAGCCTCGGCGCGGAGTATTTCATGCGTGGTCGATGCGGACCAAACCGCCACGGCAGTGCGGACGGTGCACGGCGCATTTAATCTCGCGCATACCGAAATCAACATGCTCTTGCTCGGCAAAGGCGTGGTGGGCGGTAATCTGCTCAAACAAATCGAGCGGCAAAACCGCACGCTCGGAAAAGAGCATGATGTGCAGGTTCGCGTCGTCGGTATCGGTTCCAGCGGTGGCGCTTTGTTTGAGCCTGAGGGGATTCCGCCAATTGACGCAATTGCGCGGCTGCAGATGGCGCTCGACGAAAAGAAACTCGTCGCGGACGTCGGCCTGTTGCTCGAGAAACTGTCGCGTCTGCCGAATCCGGTGCTGGTGGATTGCTCGGCTGCTCCCGGCATGGAGAAAACGTATCGAGCGGCATTTGCGCGCGGAATCAACGTGGTGTCGGCCAACAAACAACCCCTCGCGCTGCCACAGGCCGAACGCGTGGCACTGATTAATGAAGCGCGCCGGCATTTTCGCGCTTACAATTACGAAACGACGGTTGGTGCGGCGCTCCCGGTAATTGAAACGCTCAAAAATCTCGTGCGCACGGGCGATCACGTGATCAGCATTGAAGGAGCATTTTCGGGTACGCTCGGTTTCCTGTGCGACCGGCTGGCCCAAGGCGATCCACTCTCGATTGCCGTGCGCAAAGCCAAGGATTTGGGTTACACTGAACCGAATCCGCGCGACGATTTGTCCGGCCTCGATGTAGCGCGCAAGGCGATCATCCTCGCGCGCGAACTCGGTTTGCAGGTGGAACTCAGTGATGTGGTGTTGGAGCCATTTGTGCCCGCGGAAAACTTGCGCGAGGATGACCCGGAAAAATTTATTCAATCGCTCACCGCGCTCGACGCATCGATCGCGGCCCGCGTGGCCAACTGCAAAGCCCACGGGCGTTTTCTCCGCTATCTCGCTCGAATCACTCCAGGCGCGACCGGTTCGCAGGTATCGGTCGGACCAGTGGAGGTGGAAGCGCTCCATCCGGCAGCATCGCTGCGTGGCGCAGAGGCTTTCGTGGCGTTTCACACCGAACGTTACCGCGAGTATCCGATGGTTGTTCGTGGGGCAGGGGCGGGCGGCGACGTCACCGCCGCCGGGGTGCTAGCCGACATTCTGCGCCTCGCCCAAAACATTCGCGGCCGCCGCTAGTTTTAATCGGTCCGCTACACCTCACGCATTTGTCCGGGGTAGGGGCCGTTGCCCTCAACGGCCCGCGGGGCCGCCAAATTTTCGCCCGCTAATCACGCGAATCCCGCGAATGGAGGCAGGGAAAATACAATCCGGATTTTTTGCCCACGAAACACACGAAAGGGCACGAAAAAGGCACCATCAACGATTGGACCACTGCACTTTTCTACAAAGAGCTGTTCAAGATGACCCCCGAGGGGATTAAGGAGCCAAAAAGGGTTCACAAAAGAGCCAACCCGATGGCGCACGAATCCCCATGTCATAAAAATAAGACTAGTGTTGACAGGGGGTGGGCCGATTAACAACTTACCTCCCACTTTCATGTACCTTCAAGTCGCCGTCGTAGCATTGATTACCGTCGTCCTGGCCATTGTCGCCACGGACACCATCAATCACGGGCGGCTCGCAGAAGCCACTAGCTCCTAAGAGAAAAAAATCTCAAAACCGGAAGCCGCCCACCAAAAAGGGGCGGTTTTTTTATTTTCCATCAATGACTTATTCCTGCTACTCTCACCCTTCACTGTGCGGCGAGCTCCTCGCCCGCACGGCCTGACCTTCAACTTTCCCCATGGATTCTGGTAAACGTCACAGTCACCTCGTCACCGAAGGCCCCAGCCGGGCTCCTGCCCGTGCCATGATGAAGGCCGTCGGGTTCACCGATGAAGATCTCAGCAAGCCGCTGATCGGCATCGCCAACACCTGGACGGAAATCGGACCCTGCAATTTTCACCTCCGTGCCTTGGCGGAACACGTGAAAGCAGGAGTGCGTGCCGCCGGCGGTACACCTTTGGAATTCAACACCGTATCCATTTCGGACGGTATCACAATGGGCACCGAAGGGATGAAGACCTCGCTCATCAGCCGCGAATTGATCGCTGACTCGATCGAACTCGTCGCGCGGGGCAACAGCCTCGATGGTCTTGTCTGTCTTTCGGCCTGCGATAAAACAAATCCCGGTGTCTTGATGGCCCTGGCTCGCATGGATATTCCGGGTCTCGCTCTTTACGGTGGTTCGATCGACCATGGTCATCACAACGGCAAAGCGCTAACGGTGCAGGATGTGTTCGAAGCCGTGGGTGCGTTTAGCGCGGGCAAGATCGATGCGAAAGAATTCAAGTCCGTGGAAAACGCCGCGTGCCCGACCGCCGGTGCGTGCGGTGGCCAGTTCACCGCGAACACCATGGCGACAATCATGGAGGCAATCGGCATGTCTCCGGTTGGCCTGAATGGTATCTCTGCGACTGACGAAGCGAAGAACCAGGCCGCGTTCCGCTGCGGCGAGATCGTGATGGAGATGGTCCGCAAGGATCTGAAGCCTTCGCAGATCATGACCCGCAAGGCGTTCGAAAATGCGATCGCGTCCGTGGCCGCTTCGGGTGGTTCCACCAACGCGGTGCTGCATCTGATCGCCCTCGCGAAAGAAGCCAACGTTGCTCTCAAAATCGAGGAGTTCGATGGGATCAGCTCGCGGACGCCGACGATCGCGACCCTCAAGCCAGGTGGTTTGTACACCGCGGTCGAAATGCAGAAGGCCGGCGGTATCTCGCTGCTCTTGCGCCGTCTGCTCGAAGGTAATTTTCTTCACTCGGATTGTCTCACAGTTACCGGCAAAACCATCGCCGATGAAGTGCGCAACGCGCACGAAACTCCGGGCCAGCAGGTGATCCGTCCGACGGATAAACCATTCAAGGTCTCGGGCGGTCTCGTGATCCTGAAGGGCAATCTCGCCGAGGAAGGCGCGGTGCTGAAGGTCGCGGGTAGCACGCGCGAAAAAATCACCGGTCCGGCTCGCGTCTTCGAAAATGAAGAGTCCGCCATGGCCGCGGCCAACGCGCAGCAAATCAAGGCAGGCGATGTTGTCGTCATTCGCTATGAAGGACCGAAGGGCGGTCCGGGCATGCGCGAGATGCTGGGTGTGACGGGTGCGCTCGCAGGGCAGGGGCTCGCTGATTCCGTGGCCTTGCTCACAGACGGACGTTTTTCCGGTGCGACGCGTGGTTTCTCCATCGGTCACGTGGCGCCTGAGGCTTTCGTCGGCGGCCTGATCGCTTTCGTCAAGGAAGGCGACCAGATCGAGATCGATGTGCCAGCCCGCAAGCTGCAGGTCGCGATTTCCCCCGAAGAACTCGCCAAACGCAAACAGGGCTGGAAAGCCCCGGCTCCCCGCTACGCGCGCGGTGTCATGGCCAAATACGCCAACACGGTTTCGTCGGCTTCTGCCGGCGCGGTTACCTCTTAATTTATTTAATCAATCAGCAACTCAAGGGACATTATGAAACTCACCGGAGCAGAAATCATTTGGGAGTGTTTGCAGAAGGAAGGCGTCGACGTGGTGTTCGGTTATCCGGGCGGCGCGATTCTGCCGACCTACGATGCGATGACCAAGTATCCTAAAATCCACCACGTGCTAGTGCGCCATGAACAGGGCGCCACGCACATGGCCGACGGCTATGCCCGCGCGAGCGGCAAAGTCGGCGTCGCGATCGCGACTTCCGGTCCGGGTGCAACCAACATGGTAACCGGCATCGCGACCGCGATGATGGATTCGTCCCCAATCATCTGCATCACCGGCCAGGTGGGCTCAAAGGCCATCGGCACCGATGCGTTTCAGGAAACCGACGTGACGGGTGTCACCCTGCCGGTGACCAAGCATAATTATCTCGTCACGAAGCCCGGCGACATCGCCCGGGCAATCCGCGAGGCGTTCTATATCGCGAAGAGCGGCCGTCCAGGTCCGGTGTTGGTCGACATCACGAAGGATGCCCAGCAGCTCACCGCTGAATTTGACTGGGAAGCCGCGGCTCCGCGTTTGCCCGGTTATCGTCCGAGCTATCACGCGCCCGCGTCTGAATACGCGAAGGCCGCCGAGCTCATCAATTCCGCGAAGCGCCCGCTGATCTTCGCAGGTCAGGGCATCATCAAATCCGGCGCAACGGCCGACGTGCTGAAGCTGGCCAAGACCGCCGGTATCCCGATCACGACTACACTCCTCGGGATCGGTTCGATCCCCGCGTCCTCCGAATTCAACCTCGGCATGATGGGCATGCATGGCGAAGCCTGGGTCAATCAGGCAATCCAACAAGCGGATCTGATCATCGCCCTCGGCATGCGTTTCGACGATCGAGTGACCGGCAATCTCAAGACCTACGCGCTCAACGCGAAGAAGATTCACGTCGATATCGATCCGAGCGAAATCAACAAGAATGTCCCCGTGGACGTGGCCCTGATTGGAGACGTTCGTGAAGTTCTGGCGCTGATCCAGCCGCAGGTGAAGAAGGCGGTGCACACGGAATGGTGGGATGCCATCAACGTGAACCGCGGTGATTCCTCCGTGCGCGACATCAAAAATTTACCCGACAGCGGCCACCTTTACGCGGCGCATGTGATCAACGACATCTGGCGCCTCACGCAGAAGCGCGACACCATTGTTGTCACTGACGTGGGCCAGCACCAGATGTGGGAAGCGCAATATTTCCGCCACGACAAACCTCGCTCGCTCATCACCTCCGGTGGCCTTGGTACGATGGGTTTCGCACTTCCCGCGGCGATTGGCGCCAAGTTCGCCTGCCCGGACAAGGATGTTTGGGTGGTCGTTGGCGACGGTGGCTTCCAAATGACGTCCTGCGAACTCGCGACGGCCGAACAGGAAGGCATCAAGGTCAACGTGGCCATCATCAACAACGCGTTCCTCGGCATGGTACGCCAGTGGCAGGAGTTTTTCTACGACAAGCGCTACGCCGCTACTCCGATGACGGGCCCGAATTTCGTGAAGCTCGCTGAGGCTTACCGCCTCACCGGTTTGCTTTGCGACAAACGTTCCGACGTGCAATCGACCGTCGAGAAAACGCTCTCGACCAAAGGCACGGTGGTCATCGATTTCGTGGTGGAGAAAGAAGACACGGTGTTCCCGATGGTTCCCGCCGGCGCGGATCTCGACAAGATGATCCGTCGTCCGAAGCAGGACGTGATGCTGGAATCCGGGTCCGACAAGGATTGGGAGATGCCGTCGTCCCCATTGCCGGATGTTTTCACTGAGGCGAAAGCCGAAGCCGCAGCATTGAATGGCCAGAACGGCCATGCCAAAGCCAAGAAACCTGCCGCCAAGCCGGCGCGCCCCGCGGCTCGCAAGCCCGCCAAAACCTCCCGCCGCTAAACTATTCCTCCCATGGCCAAACATACGCTCATTGCATACGTGGAAGACGTTCCCGGCGTGCTCAACCGCATCTCGTCGCTCTTCCGTCGCCGCAACTTCAACATCGATTCGCTCACGGTCGGTCGCACGGAACAGCCCGGCGTTTCACGCATGACTGTGGTGGTCGAAGCAACTGACGCGGGTGCCCGCATCGTTGAGGCCAACCTCTACAAGCTGGTCAACGTTCTCCGCGTCGACGATCTGACGGACAAAGCGGCGCTCATGCGCGAACTCGGCCTGGTCAAGGTCAAGGTCACTACGCAAACCCGCAGCGAAGTATTGCAACTCGTCGAAGTGTTCCGCGCTCGCGTGGTGGACGTCGACGAGCAGACCGTTGTCATCGAAGTCACCGGCACGCCGGAGAAGATCGGCAAATTCGAAATGGTGCTACGTCCCTATGGCGTCGTCGAAATCGTCCGCACGGGCGCTGTCGCGATGGCGCGTGGCACGGATCTCATCTCCGTCGTTCCTCCCTCCGTTCGGGCTGATTCGCACGAACACCACGACTCCGGCATCTCGATGTCCGTGTGAGTTGGGCCAATCCAAAATCGAAAATCCAAAATCAAAATTTATCTACCATGGCTAAAATCTACTACGACAAAGACGCGAATCTCGCTCTTATCCGCGACAAAAACGTCGCCATCATCGGCTACGGCTCCCAAGGCCACGCCCACGCGCTCAATCTGAAGGAGAGCGGTGTTTCCGTCCGCGTCGGTCTTGCGCCCAAGAGCAAGTCGGCCGCGAAGGCGAAGAAAGCCGGCCTCACCGTTGGCTCCGTCGCCGACGTGGCCAAGTGGGCCGACGTCATCATGGTGTTGGTGCCGGACCACGTCCAGGCGCGCCTTTATCGTGAAGAGATCGCCCCGAATTTGACCGCGGGTAAGATGCTGATGTTTGCCCATGGCTTTAACATCCGCTTCGAAGGCATCGTTCCGCCAAAGAATGTCGACGTGACGATGATCGCCCCGAAGTCCCCCGGCCACCGCGTTCGCGAGGTGTTCCAGGAAGGCGGCGGCGTCCCCGGCCTTATCGCCGTTTATCAGAACGCCACGGGCAATGCGAAGAAGCTCGCGCTCTCGTATGGCCGCGCGATCGGTTGCACCCGCGCTGGCGTGCTCGAGACCACCTTCAAGGAAGAGACCGAGACGGACTTGTTCGGCGAACAGGCCGTGTTGTGCGGCGGTTGCGCGGAGCTCGTGAAAGCGGGCTTCAAGACGCTCGTCGACGCCGGCTACCAGCCAGAGATCGCATACTTTGAGTGCATGCATGAGCTGAAGCTCATCGTCGACCTCATGTATCGCGGCGGTCTGAACTACATGCGTTATTCGGTTTCCGATACCGCGGAGTGGGGCGATTACGTTTCCGGTCCGCGCGTCATCACGAAGAAGACGCAGGCGGAAATGAAGCGCATCCTCAAGGACATCCAGACGGGTAAGTTCGCGAAGCGCTTCATCGACGAGAATAACAAATTCGGTCGCAAGACCATGAACAAGTTCCGCAACACGGAACGCGGGCAGAAGATCGAAGTCGTCGGCGCCAAGCTGCGCGCGATGATGCCGTTCCTGAATCCAGTCACGATCTCGAAGTAATTATCGCGGCGCGGGCGATTTTTCTCAAAGCAAAATCGCCCGCGACCCGCCTGGTCTTTCCCTCAACCCAGCTTCCTTCGTGGAGTTTCTCCCATGACGAAAAACGACAGCCGCCCATATATCGAAGTGTTCGACACCACGCTGCGCGACGGTGCGCAGACGGAGGGCATTTCGTATTCTGCCGATGACAAGCTGCGCATTGCGCGCAAGCTCGACGAACTGGGCGTGGCGTTTATTGAAGGCGGCTGGCCGGGCTCCAATCCCAAGGATGCGGCATTTTTCGAACTCGCGCGCAAGGAGACCTGGAAGAACGCAAAGATCGTGGCGTTCGGCGCCACCCGTCGTGCGAAGCTGAAGCCGGAAGAGGATCCCAGCGTGCAAGCGCTCGTAGCCGCCGGTACGGAAGTTTGCTGCATCTTCGGCAAATCGTCGGTGCTCCAGGTGGAGGAAGTTCTCCGTACGACCCTCGAGGAGAACTTGAAGATGATCGAGGACACCGTTTCGTACCTGCGTGCGCAGGGGAAGCGGGTGATCTACGATGCCGAGCATTTCTTTGACGGCTATGATCAGAATCCCGAGTACGCCCTGAAGGCGCTCGGTGCGGCGAATAAAGGCGGCGCGGAGACACTCGTGTTGTGCGACACGAATGGTGGCCATCTGCCTTGGGAGGTCGCGGCCACCGTCGAGGCGGTGCGCAATCATTTTGGGCCCACCGTCCGCGTCGGCATCCATTTGCACGATGATACCGGTTGTGGTGTCGCGAGCAGTGTCGCGGCGATCCGCGCCGGCGCGGTTCACGTGCAAGGTACGATCAACGGCTACGGTGAACGCTGCGGAAATGCGAATCTGTGCGTCGTTATCCCGAATCTCGAGTTGAAGCTAAAGGTGCGTACGTTGCCGGAAGGCTCGCTCTCGCGCCTGCATGAAGTCGCGCGATTTGTGACCGAGGTGGCCAATTTCACGCCGAACGAGCAGATGGCCTATGTCGGCAACAGTGCGTTCGCGCACAAGGCGGGCGTGCACGTTTCTGCCATGCAGCGGCATCCCGACGCATATCAGCACATCGACCCCAAGCTCGTCGGCAATCAGATGCGGGTCGTGGTCAGCGAGCAATCCGGCCGCGCGAACCTTGTGTCGAAAGCCGAGGAACTTGGCCTGCAGAATCTCGACGTGGCGACAGGGGCCAAAGTGGTCGAGCTGATCAAAGAGAAGGAACACGCGGGATTTTCGTACGAGGCGGCCGAGGCCAGCATCGCTTTGCTCATCCGTCGCGTGGCGCCGGATTATCAGCCGTTGTTTACGTTGCTCGACTACCGCGGAATGGTGAGCCGTCATGACGACCGTCAAATCGCCGAAGCGACGATCAAGCTCAGCATCGGTGGGCATGAAGTGCACACGGCGGCGGAAGGTAATGGGCCGGTAAATGCGTTCGAAAAAGCGCTCCGCAAGGCGCTGCATCCGATGTTCCCGCAGGTGGCGAAGATTCAACTCGCCGACTACAAGGTACGTATTTTGAACAGCAACTCCGGCACAGGTGCGGTGACGCGCGTATTGATCGACTGGCACGATGGCGAACGCCGTTGGAGCACGGTGGGCGCGGGCACGAACATCCTCGATGCGACCTGGCTGGCGCTGGCGGATGGCTACGAATTTATTCTCTCCCCCCGTGCCGTTTCGGCTGCGGCCGTGGCGAGCGCCTGATTTCCAGGCGGACGATCGAACTTTTCAACACGTATGAACGCTAATATTGTATTGCTGCCCGGCGACGGAATTGGACCAGAAGTGGTCAAGGAAGCCCGGCTCGTGCTCGAAGCCGTGGCCAAGCGCCATGGTCATCAATTCACGTTTACCGAACATTTGTTCGGTGGCTGCGCGATCGATGCCAAGGGCACGGCCATGCCGGACGAGACGCTCGCGGCGTGCAAAGCGGCGGATGCAGTGTTACTGGGGGCAGTCGGTGGTCCCAAGTGGGATAATCCGTCGGCCAAAGTGCGTCCGGAGCAGGGATTGCTCGGGCTTCGCAAGGGCATGCAGTTGTACGCCAATTTGCGTCCCGTTCGTCCGTTCCCGTCATTGGAGAGTGTTTCGCCACTCAAACCTGAGCGGATTCGTGGCGTGGATTTTCTCGTCGTGCGAGAATTGACCGGCGGCCTTTATTTCGGTGAACGCGGTCGCAAAGGCGAAGGCGAAAACGAGCAGGCCTTCGACACGATGATTTACAGCAAGTCTGAGGTTCGTCGCGTGGTGAAACTCGCATTTCAACTCGCCAAAGGACGTCGCAGCCTCGTGACGTCGATTGACAAGGCGAACGTCCTTGAATCGTCCCGGCTCTGGCGCCAAGTGGCGGTGGAGGTCGGCAAGGAAAACCCCGGCATCAAGCTCGAGCATCAGCTGGTCGATTCGGCCGCGATGCGTCTCGTGACTCATGCGGCGCAATTTGACGTGCTCGTGACAGAAAATATGTTCGGCGACATTCTCACCGATGAAGCCGCGGTGTTGGCGGGCTCGCTTGGGTTATTGCCAAGCGCTTCGCTGGGCGATGGCACGAAAGGCGTGTACGAACCCATCCATGGCTCCGCTCCGGATATCGCAGGGAAGGGGATCGCCAATCCAGTTGGTACCATCCTCTCAGCGGCGATGTTGCTGCGTCATTCCCTCGGTCTCGAAAAAGAGGCGCAGGAAATCGAGCGCGCGGTCACGCGTGCCCTTGAAGAAGGCAACCACACCGCGGATCTTGGTTCAAAGACTCCGCTCACCACGACCCAAATGGGTCAAGCCATCCAGCAACGTCTGGGTTGATCAGTCCGACAACAACGCCTTCTCATGAGCACATCCTCCTCCAAGCCTCTCGATACCACGCGCTTTATTGCCCGTCACGTCGCAGGTCTGCGCCGCTCCGGCATTCGCGATTTCTTCGAGCTGGTGGCCAAGACCGACGGAGTTATTTCGCTCGGCATCGGCGAACCCGATTTCGATACGCCGCAGCCGATTCGCGACGCCGTGAAGACGGCCATGGACACGGGTAAAACGCATTACACGTCGAATCTCGGTCTGCCCGAATTGCGTAAAGAAATCTGCCGCTACGCCGAAGGGCACTTCAAGGTGAGTTATCGTCCCGACGACGAAGTGCTCGTGACCGTGGGCGTTTCCGAAGGCTTGGATCTCACGTTGCGTTCCTTGCTCAATCCAGGCGACAAGGTGATGTATCACCAGCCCTGCTACGTTTCGTACGCGCCGTCCGTTGATCTCGTGCACGCAGTCGGCGTGCCGGTCGCGACCAACGCAGGAGACATGTTTTCCCTCGACGCCCCAGCGCTGGCGGCGGCCTGGCAACCGGGCTGCAAATTGCTGCTGTTGAATTTACCGTGTAACCCCACGGGCGGCGTTTGCTCCAAGGAACAGCTCGAGCGCATCGCGAAGTTTGCGATTGAGAAGGATCTGATTGTGGTCAGTGACGAAATTTATTCGGAACTGGTGTTCGAAGGCGTGCATACGAGCATCGCCAGCCTGCCAGGGATGCGGGAGCGCACGATCCTGCTCCATGGTTTTTCGAAGGCTTTTGCGATGACGGGATTCCGCCTTGGTTATGCCTGCGGTCCGGCGCCGTTGATTGAGGCGATGATGAAGGTTCACCAATATTCCATGCTTTGTGCGCCGAGCATCAGCCAGGAAGGCGCCCTCGCGGCTCTCCGTTTGGGTGACGATGCGACCAAATACATGCGTGACCGCTATCGCGAACGGCGCGACTTGTTTGTACGCCGTATCAACGCCGCAGGTCTGGCGTGTCATGCGCCGCGTGGTTCGTTCTATGCGTTCCCCTCGATTGTTTCAACCGGGTTGAACGAAGGCGATTTCGCCCGTCGTTTGCTGACCGAACACAAGGTCGCGGTCGTGCCTGGCACTGCGTTTGGCGATGCAGGAAAGGGGCATGTGCGCGCTTGCTTCACTGCCAATGAAGAGAAGCTCACTGCCGCGTGTGATCGGATTGAGCGCTTGCTCAATGCGCTGCGCCCGGCCGCGAGCGTCTGAGTTCGCGTCGCATTCCCGAGGTGGCAAACTGACCGTTGGGCGGACAATCGTTGTCCGCCCGATTGCAGGCACATGCGATCTTCCGACGGTTTAGGAATATACCGTCTGTGTGTGCAGCAAGCGCCTGGGGCTTTTTAAATAAACCCGTGGTCTTTATCTGAGTAGCTCGCTGCGGGAGCAGCGGGACCCTGCGCTTCAACTTTCGCCAGGGCTACGGCTCGACAGGCCCGCGCAGGGCTACAAAGCATGATTCCTTACAACTATCATGAATTAAGTCGGCCACAGTTCGTTTAAAATGCTCTAGAAATTTAATATGTAGCTAATCGTGAAAACACCCCGGCCGACGGCGGCGGGGTTCGGGACTTTGGCGTCAGTGCCCTGTTTGAGATAATTATTCGATCCTTTGCTGTAAGCCCACCCGATCGTAATCCTGGAGTCCTTGGTGATCTGAAACGGTGCCACCACGCCGACTACGTAATAGTCTCCCCAATTTTTAAGGCTGGGGTTTGCGTCTGCGGCGTAGTCTTTCCAAATAAAGGTTCCGGCGGTGGCGGTAAAATCGAGCTCAGTGCCCGCGTTTTGCAACGGAACAGCAAAAGTCGCACTCAGTTCGGCGGTCGGCCCTTTGAGAACGGCGTCATAATAGATTTTTGGTGTGAGTCTCAGGGCGCCGACGGTATAACTTAGAGCGAGGTTCGGCTCAAAAGTGATCTGGTGAAAGCCATGACTTTTTTCCGCGTTAGGATAGGTATAAACGGTAAATCCGGGCACCACCGCGATGTCCTTGCCGACCTGCATCGAATAAAAACTGTAGAAATCGAGTTCCGGGTCTGATCGACCGAGAACTTTGTCTTTGAGCGGTACGTTCGCCCAAACCCCCAGTCCGAGGGCACCGGCATCATACTCCAGAGAGGGTTGGTAGGAGAGTCCGCCTAGCCGCGCGCCGCGAAACATATATTGGGTTACCACCGAGTTGGTGAGCGACCAGGAGGAGGATACTGACGAAGATTCCGCGGATATTGAGGTCTGAGCCGGAAGCGAGGCGCAGAGGAGCAATGCCAGAAAAAGTGGGACAAGCTTTGTCATCTTCAAATAGAGAGCGGATGCACTCAATTCACGGACGCAGCCAAAAGGAAGCATGAATACCGCTGTGACGTGAGCGGGATCGGGTCTTTGACTGATGGAAGCCACTCCATTCCGCGGCTCTGGAGTCTGATTGAAAAAGGCGAAATGCAGATCAGGGGAGCTTGAACTCAAATTGCGTGGGTGAATTGAACCACAGAGACACCAAGACACTGAGGACGCAGAGAAAACTATTTTGATAAGTTAGTCGGTGGTGCGCACACAGCCGGTGAAACGACGCGTTCTTTAAGTTCTGGCTTTGTTCTCTCTGTGTCTTCGCGTCTTTGTGGTTCACCAGCGCAATTGGGGTTGAAATGAAAAAGCCCCGGAGCGGAAAAGCGCCCGGGGCTGAATTGAACTGAATCAGAATGACGTCGTCAGATGGCAGCGTCACCGCGTTCGTCGGTGCGAATGCGGAGGACATCTTCGAGCGGCAGCACGAAGATTTTGCCATCGCCGATTTTTCCGGTCTTGGCGCCCTTGGCGATTGCTTCGACGACCTTGCCGACCATTTCATCGGAAATGGCCAGCTCGATCTTCACCTTGGGGAGGAAGTCGACGGTGTACTCGCTACCCCGGTAGATTTCGGTGTGACCTTTCTGGCGGCCGAAACCTTTGACCTCCGTAACAGTCATGCCTTCGATCCCGACTTGTGAAAGGGCTTCCTTCACTTCGTCGAGTTTGAACGGCTTGATGATGGCGATGATTAATTTCATAAAGTTGATTACAGGGTTAAGCGATGTAGCCTTCTTCGCCGTGTTCCGAGATGTCGAGCCCCTGCTGTTCGACTTCGGAGGTTGGACGGAGTCCGATGACGGCTTTCAGGATGAAAGCTATAATTACGGTCGCGACAATGGAGAGTACCAAGGTAAGACCTATCGCCTTAAGCTGGGCCATCCAGAGCCCGCCGTTGGTAACCAGGGCAGCGAGTCCGTTCTTCGTGGCCGGAGCGCCCGTTAAGTTGGCATTGACCGATGCTGTGGCCAGGAAGCCAGTGACGAGAGCGCCCAAGGTTCCGCCTACGGCATGCACGCCGAAGGTATCGAGCGCGTCATCGTATTTGAATGCCGATTTAAGCTTCGTGCAGGCGAGGAAGGGCACGACACCGGCGAGAACGCCGATGATGACCGAACCCGTCGAGTTCACAAATCCGCAAGCGGGCGTGATCACCACCAGGCCGGCAACGGCGCCCGAGCAGAAGCCGAGTACCGAGGCGTGGCCGCGGAAGATTTTTTCCAACATGCCCCAGGTGAACGCGGCGACTGCGGTCGCAAGCGTCGTGGTCATGAAGGCATTGGCGGCGACTCCGTCAGCCGCGACTGCTGATCCGGCATTAAAGCCGTACCAACCGACCCAGAGCATGCCCGTTCCGACCATGCACAAAACCAGGCTGTGCGGGGCCATCTTTTCCTTACCGAACCCGAGGCGGGGCCCGAGGATCAAGCAAAGGATCAGGGCGGACCAGCCGGATGACATGTGGACCACAGTGCCACCCGCGAAGTCGATCGCCGGGATCTTGGCGTCGGCGTTCCATACGCCATTCATGAAGCCATTGGCGCCCCACACCATGTGGGCCAGTGGGAAGTACACGGCGAACATCCAGACCGTGACGAACAGGAGGATTGCGGAGAATTTCATGCGTTCCGCGATCGCGCCGACGATCAGCGCCGGAGTGATGATTGCGAACATCATCTGGTACATCGAAAACACATTCTGACTCACCCAGTACGCATAGTTGGTGTTGGGCGCTGACGTGACGTCTTTGAGGAAGAAATATTCCGAGCCGCCGAAAAAGGCGCTTCCGTAACTGGTGCCGAACACCAGGCTGTATCCGACGGCCCACCAAAGGATCGTGACCAGGCCGGTGATACCGAGACATTGGGCGAGCACGGACAGCACGTTCTTTCTGCGCACCAAGCCACCGTAAAACAGGGCCAGGCCGGGGAGGGTCATGAAGAGCACCAACGCTGCACTCGTCATCATCCATGCGTTGTGGCCGGGACCGGCGACACCGGTAAGCGATTTGCCCGGGTCACCGTTGTTAATGTAAGCCTCAAGAGCGGCGATGCGCTCTTCAGACGTGGGAGCTGCCGGAGCGGCAGCGTCTGCAGCCCGAACGGCGTTAAAAGCGCCGGTAAGAGCCAACCAGCAGGCCACCCCAAGCAGAAAGCGCAGAGGCTTCATTATTTTTCTCATAGTCACGGGAGTTTTGTTCAGCGTTAAGTTTGAGTAACTGCACCGCCCGGGCGCAGGACGCCAAGGTGGGTTCTGGCGCGCGTTTGAGCACGGCCTGTGCCAGATAGCGTCCAGCGGCTTCGGCACGTTCCGGACGCACCATTGTTGGACTCCGAACTGACAGCCGAAACGATTCAGGGGAAATCCGGAATTATCCTAAAAGCGCCGTTGAACCACAAAGCCACGAAGGCACTGAGAAGAGAACGATGGAAATCAAGGAATGCGGCGCTTCACACGTCGGAGGCGAACTTCATTGCAGGGAGACGTTCTCACCCATGTTTTTCCATGTCCTGGGCGCTCAGATTTAATTCATCTTCGGATTTAAACTTATCGTCTCGCGGTGAATCGCCAACCGATTTGATCGACGATCCACAATCGCCCATGAAGCCCGGTGGTTAAAACGCGTCCAGGTAGCGAATGAACTGATCAAAATTTCCCGCGTTGATTGCAGAAAAGTGAAGGGGGCAGGCCACAAAAAAGCCGCGCCTTGGGTGGCGCGGCTGAGATTAAAACCAGTGGACGGCTTACTTGGAGGCCACCGGCAGAGGCGGGGGCGGCGGCGGCAGCACGATGGAACTGTCGGTAAGTTTCTTGCCGACCATTTCCACCATCCGTTGAATTTCGAGCTCGGCATTGCGGCGATTGATCTTCGTCTGCTCGACGTCTTTTGCCAAGTCGAAGGTCTCGCGGTTGAGCTTCTCCTTGTCCGTGCGGGCTTGGGAAATTTGAATTTCCAAATCGGCCGCTTCCTTTGCGAACTTGTCGGCCTCGGCGGAGTATTTGCCCGCTTCGTCCTTCAGTGCTTTCAGGGCGTCCTCGTAGTCTTTGACCTTTTTGGCTTCCTTTGCCCGGTCAGCAGCTTCGCGTTCGTCCTGACGCTTTTTGGCGTCGGCTTGGGCGCGGGCTTCAATTTCGTCCTTCTTCTTTTTTTCCTCGGCTTTCTTGGCATCAGCGACCTGTTGCTGACGCGTCGCTTTTTCATCCATCTCCTTCACGGCGCTCTTATAGAGCACACCGAAGACGGCAAGAAGCACGATAGGAACGATAAGATATGACTTGTTCATGTGGGTCGGGAAGGGAGATTAGCCTTTCTTGGCAGCGGCAGCGGCGGCGGCGGCGGCGGCATCAGCCGCAGCTTTTTCTGCAGCAGAAATTTTATCGAGGAGGTCGGAGTAGTATTTCACGTTGGCATCGGCCTGCTTCACGTAATTTTTCAGGAACGCAGATTCATCCGCGTAACGCTTCTTTTCGTCAGCGATCTTGGTCGACGCATCCTTTACCTCGGACAGATCTTTTTTCAGGCGTGCGACCTGGTCGCGGAATTTATTGCGGTCGTCGTAGGTCTTCTGGCGGAGATCTTCGGCCTGTTGGCGGGCGACCTTCTTGGCTTCCTCCTGACGGTCCTTCTCCTCGCGCTCTTTTTTGCGGAGGGCCTGCGATTCCACCGCTGCTTTGATGGCGGCTTCGCGGTCTTTGATTTGCTGCGCGGCCTTGGCCTTCTTTTCGTCCTCGGCCTTCTGCTTGATCGCGGCCTGTTTGGCTTCGTAACCCTTGTTAAAGTTAACGTAGACCCCGCCGAAGATCAGGAGACCGATTAGCGGGAATATGAGATAGGCTTTATTCATGGTCGATTGCTGCGTGCGTTAAAATAAAAGGTTAGGCTTTGTTTTTCTTGGCCTCACGATCCTTGATCGTCTCTTCAATGGCCTTGATCATGTTTTGGGTTTGAGGGTCCTTGGCGCCTTCGGGAAATTCCGCGGCTTTCTTTGCGGCATTTAGCGCGATATCGAACTTCTTTAGCTCAAAGGCGATATAAGCCAGAAACATGTAAGTCTGATGCGGCTTGTTGAGGTTGCCTTTGGCAACGGCGGCCTGCGCGTGGGGCAGGGCGGCTTCCGGTTGCTCCAAGCTGTGATATTGCTGGGCAATCATGAACTCCATCTGACCGGACTTCGGGAAGGCCTTGGTGGCGTTCTTAAGGGCGTCGATGCCCTTCAGGGGGCGTTCCAATTGCTGATAACAGAAAGCCAGCAGTTCCCAGTTCTTGATGTCGTTCTCAATTTTTCCACTGCGCAGGCCGGTTTCCAGGAGTTCCGCTGCCTTCTCGTACTGCGCCAGATTGAAATAAACGCTGACCAGATTGATGTTATCCTTCGGCGCGCTCATGAAGCCGTGCGCTTGGGCCCGTTCGTAGGTGAGAATCGCCCGTGTTTCCTGACCGGTGCTCAAGTAAAAGGCGGCCAGCTGCTGCCAGTAGGCAGAGGAGTCAGGCTTCTGCTTGACGATGAGCTCCAGCACTTCGGCGGCTTCGGCCATCTTGCCGAGATTTTGCAAGCACACCAACTTGATGACGTAGAACGTGTCCTTGGGGTGGGCGGTCAGGTGCATGCCGAATTCCACCTGGGTCAAAGCCCGCTTCACCAAATCGAGATTGGGATGATCGGCATCCTGGGTCGCCCAGCTATAAAGAATTTGGGAGTGGAGTTGCAGGGCATCAGCATTTGGCTTCGGCGTGAGCTTGAGCCAGCGGACCATTGCCTTGTCTGCCTTGTCGAAGAAGGATGCGGCAACGCTGACATTTTTCGAGCCGGTAGCTTCCTGATAATAAAGCTGCGCCAGCAAATACATGAACTCACGAACCTGACGGTCTTCGAAGAACGTCGGAGTTTTGGAGTCGGAAAGCGTAACGGCCTGTTCCAAGGGCTCAATTGCCTTCTGGAACTCACCTTTCTGCATGTAGGTTTGCGCCTTGATCTGTTGCAGAAACGCGAGGTCGTAGCTTCCGGCCGCGACCTTCGGGATCTGGGCGTCGAGAATTGCCAGGGCTCCGTCGTAATTCTTGGCGTCGAGCGCTTCCTTATACTTGGCCAGCTGTTCGCCGGTCGCATCGCTCACCGAGTACTCGCGTTGTGGCTGGGGTTCCGCGGCGATCGCGGCGGTGGTCAGAGCTGCCACGCAAGAAAGCGCGACGAAAGCACGTGCGGACTTGAGAAAAGAATTAAACATGGCGGTCCAGTTCGGGATTATTTGGCGTCGTCGAGATTGAACTCGATGAGCTGCGAGGCGCGGACGTTCACGGCGCGGCCGCCACGGCGACCGGGTTTGAACTTCCATTTCAGCACGGCTTGGACGGCCGGTACTTCGAACTCGCGGTGGGAAGATTTGATGACTTGAGCCTGGGTGACATCACCGTTGGAACTGATGATGAATTCCACCGTCACGTTACCGTTAATGCCTGCGCGGCTCATTTCGTATGGGTAGCTAGGCTGAACCGGCACGCGCAGAACGGGGCGCTGGTCGAGCTGGCTCACGTCGAACAGCTCCATGCCCTTGCCGAAATTGGCACCGGGTTTCATGACCGGAATATTGATCGCGCCTTTGGAGGCGGTCATATTCGGAGGCGGGGGCGGCGTCAGCGGTGTCGTAAAAGCGGTAACGGGGACAACCGAAGGAAGGTCGACCAAGCTAGGTGGTGCCAATTGGTTTTCGACCGGGGTGTCGTCCAAATCCTTCACCACTTCTTCCTTCTCTTCCTCCGGTGGAGGCATGTCCATCTGGATAATCTCTTCTTTTTTCTCGATCGTCCGTTTCGGCGCCGGGGCTTTACCAGCGAACGGGTTCAAGATACAAAAATGTAGCGCGAGTGAAGCGGCCAAGCCGATGATAAGATCTTTGTTCATGGGCGATTCGTTTATTTGCCAGTCGGACGGGTGCGCGTCTCAACAGAGAACTTTGAAATACCCGCTTTGCGTATTTCGTCCAAAACGGCGACCGTCGTACCGAACCGGGCGCGTTCGTCACCGGCCACCAGAATGCGCGGATCCTCGGTTTGCGTCTTATAGAAAGCGATACGTGACGGGACTTCGCTCATATCGATCAGCTCGCGGTTCCAGAAAACGGCACCTTCGCCAGAGACCTGGATTGTGACGCTCTCATCCTTATTCTGCTCCGCCGACGGTTTGGCTGCAGGCAAATCAACCGGCACGGATTGAATGCGATTCAGTGAAAGGGTAAAAAGAACAAACGTGGCCAAAAGAAAGAAGATAACGTCAATGAGAGGAATGATCTCAATACGTGCTTTCTTTCGGACCGGGACTTTAATTTTAGTGCCTTCCATGTTTGCGCCTTTAGATATTTAACGAACTCAAGAGTGTTTTATTAGACCGGACTCACTTGCTGCGGGTCTCGATGAAAATTCTTTGTACGCCAGCGATGCGGGCCTGATCGAAAACGTAGACCGCTTGGGCAAAGAATGCCTTTTCGTCACCGTTGATCAAAATACGGCCTTCCGGTTCGTCGCGATGGTATTGCTGCAAGCGAATGAGAAATTCATCCAGCGTGACCGGATCCTTGTTCCAAGCCAGCGTGCCTTCGTCGGTAATACTCACCGTGGCCGTACCGCTTTGCTCCCGCGGAACTCCTGTCTCGGAGACCGGAAGGTTGACTTTAACACCGCCCGATTTGTTCAGGGAGAGAGTAAATAACACAAAGGTGGCGAGCAGAAAGAAGATGACGTCAATGAGAGGGATGATCTCAATGCGTGCTCGTTTGACGCCACCTGGGCCTGTTCCACCACCACCGTGCATGACAGTTGGTTTTAGAGGTTAAAATCAGTGAGCGCGGCGCTTATTGCGCGGGCGACGTCACAGATTTGTAGGGAGTCGTGGCGCTAGACGATTTGTTGATGATGATCTCGAGGGAATTCGAGGCATCTTCAATTTCGTGGCGGGCTTCTTCAACGCGAGCATTGAGGATATTGAAGGGGAGCAAACCGAGGACGGCGATAGCGATACCGCACATGGTGGCAATAAGCGCTTCAGCAACACCACCGGTGATATTGGCCGTGGCACCGCTGATGTCACCACCGCCGGTATTGAGCGCGGCGAACGTTCCCATCATGCCGGTAACCGTACCGAGAAGGCCGAGGAGAGGAGCTGCCGTGATGCAGGTATCGAGCGTGGGGAGACCCTGGCTGAAGCGCTGCATTTCCTGACTGGCGGCGCGGGTGAACGCATTGCCAAGGGAGTGTTCTTTGTGGCTGATCGCGTAGACCAAAATGCGGGCAACATAATCCTGGCTCTTGTTGCCGAGTTCCAAAGCGCCGTCGATGTCGTTGGCTTCAACCTTCTCGAGCATCTTGTTAACCACGTCCGGTTGGCGGCGGCTGTTTTCGCGAATCATGAAAATCATGCGCTCGACGGCGACAGTGATCATCACGAAGGAGACCAACAAAATTGGCCACATGATCTCCTTACCGTGCTTGAACAGTTCCATCATGGTCATGGGACTGCCATCGGAATTGGTCAGGAGGAATGCGAGGGGCATATGTTCAATGATCATAGTACGTTTAATTGAGGGTTAGTTAGTGAGTTTTTCTGCTATGAAATAGGGTTTCGCCAACAAGCAAGTGTCTTGCCACGCGTTACCGGTTTATTTGCGGACACCAATTCGGGGCAATGGTACCGCAAGAAGAAAAGGGGAAGTGTGGGCGAAGCAAATTAACTAAGATTAAGAGGGGAAACAAATGCTGCTGGGAATCAGTTTATCCTGTCAATGCACATTCTCGCGGCTGCAGGAATATACGGGAAAATAAATGAAGGGTTTTTTTGAACGTTTGGAATTTTTTGGCTGCCCGACTAGGAGTCGAACCTAGACAAAGCGAGTCAGAGTCGCTTGTGCTACCATTACACAATCGGGCAGTAAAAAAAATTGGAGCTCAACGCGGAGAAAATGTTCGAAAAAATCATCGGCCCCCGGACGAAACATGGAGCCGGCGATGGGATTCGAACCCGCAACCGCCTGTTTACAAAACAGGTGCTCTACCATTGAGCTACGCCGGCATCACATACTGTGCGCGGAAAGGATAAATAGACTGGGAAAAAACGAATTTGGTGGCTCCCCGGGGACTCGAACCCCGAACCAATTGATTAAGAGTCAACTGCTCTACCATTGAGCTAGGAAGCCGTCAAAAATAGGAGTGGGAACGTTATGGACCCTAGACCCTTGTCAACTTCATTTCCGATGTCTACGGCGAATCCTTTTTCCCAGTCTCCAGATAACAGCCTCGGCGTGCCGCCGCCATCACTTTGCCTAATGCTACACCGACCGTCCGGACACGGCTCGTGCACAGTTGAATTCCTGTCAAAATCTGACGTAAGGGACGGCGCCGGCGAATTCCCGTCTATTCTTGGACAATACACTTGCCAACCCTTCCGCCGTCCTCTGTTTTCGTCCGCTCTACTCATGCAAAAGACAAAAAAGTCCGTTGCCAAGCGCTTCAAGATATCCGGTACGGGTAAGCTGATTCGCCGCACCCCGGGTTTCCGTCACTTGCTCGCCGCGAAAAGCACGAAATCCAAACGTCGTGCTTCCCGTGACAAGCTGGTGGCTCCGGGCCATGCCGCTCCTCTGCTTCGCTGCCTCCCCACGGGGCTCCGTTAATCCACCGAAGCGAAAACCATAATTCCGCCAGGCGGGTGAATCCTAACGAGACGACCCGCCGGCGCCCAAACACTAAATAAAACATGCCTCGTGCAACAAATGCTCCCGCGTCGCGCAAGCGTCGCAAAAAAGTACTGAAATACGCCAAGGGCTATTTCGGTAACAAGTCCAAGCTGTTCCGCTACGCCAAAGAAGCGGTCCAACATGCCTGGCAATACGCGTACATCGACCGCAAGAAGAAGAAGGCCAACATGCGTGGCCTTTGGATCGTGCGTCTGAACGCCGCCTGCCGTGAGGCCGGTATCAGCTACAGCCGCTTCATCGAAGGCCTCAAGGCCGCCAACATCCAGCTCGACCGTCGCCAGCTCTCCGAGATCGCGATCGCCGATTCAGTCGCATTTAGCGGCTTGATCAAGAGCGCCCAGGATGCCCTGAAGACCAAGGCGAGCGCCGCCAAGGCATAAGTTTCTTCGAAACACGCGGACCACACCGGTTCGCTTCCATGGTCTCCAACCATTTTCAAGGACGGGTCTCCTCGCGAGCCCGTCCTTTTTCTTTCTCACGTGTTTGGCGCGGTCTGGTGTAGCCCGCGCCAGGAGGCGCGGGACCCCGTGTCCCTGCGCAGGGCTACTTCGGGAAAGTGGGAAAATGCGAGCCCTTCCATTTGTTCGAATCGCTCAATTCTTCAGGTTGCCAACTTCGACCAGTCGATAATTTATCCGTGCCCATCCGTGTAATCCGTGGTTAACTCAACTTTCATGCAAGACACACTCTCCGCTCTCGTCACCAAAGCCACTGCCGAGCTCTCCGCGCTGAAAACCCGCGCTGACTTCGAGGCCGCGAAGGCGCGCTACGTCGGCCCCAACGGCGAGCTGACAGCCTTGATGAAACAAATGGGCACCGTGCCTAAAGAGCAGCGTCCGGCGATGGGGAAACTCATCAACGAAGCGAAGGCGCAGCTGCAAACCCAGCTCGATGGCTCGCTCGCACGCATCGCCGACAGCGAAATCGCCGCGCAACTGGGACCGGCCGTTGATCCTACGCTTCCTTCGCCTGATCAGCCGCGGGGGACCTATCATCCGCTCACCCTCGTGCGCGAAGAAATGTGCCGGATCCTGCGCAAAGCGGGCTTTACCGTCGTGGAAGGCCCGGAAGTCGAAACCGAGTATTACTGTTTCGATGCGCTCAACACGCCCGCCGACCATCCGGCGCGCGATGCGCAGGACACGTTTTATTTCCCGGAAAAATCCCGCTTCGGGAACGTCACGAAAAAAATCCCCTCGGAAAAATATCTCCTGCGCACGCACACGTCGTCCGTGCAGATTCGCACCATGCTCAAGGGTGAACCACCCATCCGCATTGTGTCGCCGGGCCGGGTGTATCGGCGCGATACGAGTGACGCGACGCACAGCGCCAATTTTCATCAGATCGAATGTCTCTACGTCGACAAAAACGTGACCGTGCGTGACCTGAAGGCGCTGCTGGACTATATTTTTGCCTCACTCTTGGGCAAAGACACCAAGACCCGTTTCCGTCCGCACTATTTCGGGTACACCGAGCCCAGCTTCGAGGTGGACCTCTCCGCGCAGCATTTGCCTAAGGTAAACAAAGAGTGGATCGAGATCGGCGGCTGCGGCATGGTCGATCCGGCGGTTTTCGAAGGGGTTGGCTACGATCCCGAAATTTGGAGCGGCTACGCCTTCGGCATGGGCCTGGAGCGTCTCGCCATGCTGATGTACGGCATCGATGACATCCGCTATTTCTATCAAAACGACCTCCGCTTCCTGAAGCAGTTTGCCTGAGCAACTTCCCGCGAATCACGCAAATTCACGCCAATCTATTTCCGCATTCGCGTTTATTCGCGTAATTAGCGGGCTCTTCTCTTCCCATGAAAATCAGCCGCAACTGGCTTGCCCAATATCTTGAGATCAATGCTTCCGTCGAAGAACTGAAACGCGCCGTTACGTTTCTTGGCTTCGAGGTGGAAGGCGTGATCAACACCGGCTTGCCGCCGCTAAAGCATGTCGTCGTGGGTGAAATTCTCACCCGGGAAAAAATTCCGAATCTCAAAAAGGAAATCTCACTGTGCACGGTTGATGTCGGCCCCGCCAACGGCGGTATCCGATCGATCGTTTGCGGCGCAACCAACTGCGACGCCGGAAAACGCGTGCCCGTGGCCCTCCCAGGCGCGGTGCTGCCGAGCGGATTCCAGATCGCCCAGCGGAAGACCTACGGCCATGAGTCCCAAGGCATGATGTGCGCGCCCGACGAACTCGGCCTCGGCAGCGAACACGCAGGACTCCTCATTCTCGATTCCTCCCTGCCGATCGGCTTGCCCATTAATGAGGCGATTCCCGGCGGCGATACGGTGCTCGACATCGAAATCACTCCAAATCGCCCGGACGCGCTCAGCCACATGGGCATCGCTCGCGAACTCGCGGCATGGTTTCGCACCGATGTCCGTTTTCCCGTAATTAAATTCCGTGGCGCCATCAACAGCGCGCCACGCTCCGATCTTCTCTCCGAGGTGCGGGTCGATTCCGCCGAGGATTGCCCGCTTTACTCCGCGCACACCATTACCGGGGTCAAGGTTGGCCCGAGCCCCGCATGGATGCAGGAGAGACTGAAAGCGGTGGGCCTGCGCCCGATCAACAATCTCGTCGACGTCGGTAATTTCGTGATGCTCGAACTGGGCCAGCCGCTCCACGTGTTCGATGCAAAAAAACTCGGCGGTCGTAAGATCATCGTGCGGCGTGCCGCCGACGGCGAAAAGTTGACCACGCTCGATGGTAAGGAGCGCGCGCTCAACAGCCGTATGCTCGTGATTGCCGACGAGACGCAGCCAGTCGTCATCGCGGGCATCATGGGTGGCGCCAATGCCGAGGTGGATGCCACGACGACCGATATCATTGTTGAGGCGGCGTATTTCCGGCCGCAATCGATTCGCTGGACGTCGAAGCGATTGGGGCTTTCCTCGGATTCCGCCTATCGCTTCGAGCGCGGCGTCGATCCGCATAGCACGATTGAAGCGGCGCACCGCGCGATCGATTTGATCCTGGAAACCGCGGGCGGAACCGTCGTCGGACCATCCTTCAAAGTCGGCGGTGATCGTCCCTGGGAACGGGAAATTTCCGTGAGGCCCGATTACATTCGGGCGAAGCTGGGCTTCACCGTGAGCGACGACGAAATTCGCGCCGCGCTCGACGCGTTGAATCTTTCAGTCGGTGGTGAAAAAAACAACGCGAGCGGCTTGGAATGGAATGTCAAAATTCCGAGTTATCGTTCCGACCTCGACCGGCCGATCGACCTTGTCGAGGAAGTGCTGCGCGTTTACGGCACGGAACGCGTGCCCGCCGCCTTGTGCACGGGGCCGGCCTTGGTGGACGGTGACGACGATCCGATCGTCGTGTTCAACCGCAAGGTCACCGATTATCTCGTCGGACAGCGCTTCAATGAAGTGGTTAACTACACATTGCGCTCGCAAAAGGAGCTGACGACCTGGGTTTCGCAGGCCTCGTCCGAGGAACTCGCACTTTCCAATCCATTTGTTGATGACCAGTCGCACCTCCGTCCGACGCTCGTGCTGGGCATGTTGGAGTCGTTGAAACTGAATCAATCCCGCGGTGTGCCGGCGGCGCAGTTGTGCGAGACGGGACGCGTGTTCATGGAAATCAACGGAACCGTCCATGAATGTGTCGGAGCCGCATTCTTGCTCTGCCATAATCCCAAGGATCGTTCTTGGCTGGCGCGACCTGAACCGGATTTCTACACGGTGAAACGCCACGTTGAAATCATCGCCGACGAGGCGGGCATCGATTTGTCGCGCGAAGAATTGGTGCCGGTGCGCGGAGGTTTCTGGGGCTGGCAGGAAGGACAGTCTGCGGCCGCAGGAGAAATGAAAGAGGGTTGGACCGTGCGCTTCGGTCTGCTGAATCTCGCGATGGTGCGCAGCCTCGGCGTCGAAGGAAAGGTCTGGGCTGGAATGATCGCAATTCTGCCGGCGAAATTAAAAGCGCCGTCCGCCCACCCGCGTTATCAGCCATTCAGCTTATTTCCGGCTGCGTTGCGTGATCTCGCTCTCGTGGTCGATGAGACGCGCCATGCGGAGGAGGTCCGCCTTGCGCTCCAGAAAATCGCGAGCTCAGTCACCGGCGCCGGATTTGGTTTGGAGGGGGTCAACCTCTTTGACGTCTATCAAGGCAAAGGATTGCCCGAAGGCAAAAAGAGCCTCGCGTTCTCGCTGTCTTTTCGCGCGCCCGATCGCACCCTGACGGACGACGAGGTGAATGCTGCCTTCACAAAAGTGCAGCAGCAAATCATCGCGGACGGCACGATGTCCGTCCGGTCCTGAAATTTAAGGCAAAGCCGCTGTCTTCAATGGCTTTTCGGCGGGTAGAGCGCGTTATCCTTAACGCGCCGACGAACGCGCGAGCCGTCTTTCGTGTGCGATACTCCTGACGGCGGATAAGGATAATCCTCCCTACCGCGGAACGTCGCTTGGGCGTGGTTACGAACGCGACGGTCCCGCGCGATCACTCCACCATCCCCGACAAAAATTTCCGCGCGTCCGTCGGGATTGCTTTCGACAGATTCGGAACCGAAAGACAAAATAGCCAGCGGACTTCATCGTGTTGCTCGCCCGTCAGCGCCACCAATTCGTCGCGACCTTTCGCGCCGTCGGTCACCGCATAGAGCTCCAGCTCCGCTTCGCCCTCGGCCCAGCGCACCGCATAGTGTCGCATCCTGAAGTCGAAACCGGTGATCGGACCCTCAGGGCCGTCGCGCCAGAGGGTGAGCGCTGAATTCGTGCCGCTGAATTGCTCCATAATCTGGCCGGGAGTATTTTGAACGGCCTCGACCCGCGACAGCGAGCTGCCGAGCACGACCGGCTCCAGGAGCTGCAAGTATGCTTGCTGTGCCTCAGCGGTGGGAAAATTAAAAACGACGCCGCAGAGACTGTACTGCGAATAGCAGCGGAAATGAGCAATGGTCGCCGGGATTTCCAGCACGTAGTCATCGCGGCTGAATTTCAGACGGCACTTTTCCTTGGTGAACGCCACGGCAGCCATGCTCACTTGAACGCTCGCGCCGGTGGCCGACAGGTTCACCGCAGTCGCGCTCCATTCCTTGGTTTTTCCGTCGGTTAAATTAGCGCCGTTATGCTGGAAAAGGCCGAGTTTCGTTTTGAAGGCAAAGCTGTCGCCGAGCGCGAATCGCGGTGCTTTGCGTTTTTCGTCGGTCGACGCGACATCGCTTTGCTTATCCAGAATGCTTTTGAACAACAGCACCAGCGACCCTTGCGCTAAAAGCCACCGCGACTCAAGCCTTCTGCGGAAACAACGTTACGAGCGCATGGTTTCCGCGGCAAAAAAGCTTTTGTGCCTCTCCGTGGCCATGGTTGGGATGTCGCCGCGCTTCAAGTAATCAGTGTCGCAAGAAATTTTCTCACGTCGAGCGGCACGGCTTTCGACAAGTTCGGCACGGAAAGGCAAAACAGCCAGCGGACTTCAGCGAGTTCCGCATCATTGAGTGTGATGAGAGCAGGTTCGGATTTTTTGCCGGCGTTGCGGTTGTCGGCCAGCCCATAGGGATCGAGTGCACTCATGCCCTCGCTCCAGCGGATACCGTAGCGGTTCATCCGGAAATCAAAACCATGCAAACTCGCATTGGGTGCCCGCCGCCAGATGACCAATTTCGAGGCGGTTTTTCCTTCGTATTGTTCGGTGAAAAACCCGCTGGCATCCGGACTGTCTTTGTTGGACGCCACGCGGGCGAGCGATGCGCCGATCTTGATGGGCTCGAGCAGCTGCCGGTATGAATCATTCGTCGCGTCATCCGCAAAATGAAACGCGAACCCACAAGAAGTGTACTGCGGCAGGATTCTGAAATGAACGACGACTCCGGGTACTTCGATGACGTATTGAGCCAGGCTCAATTTGAACTGGCACGCTTCGCCCCGGCGCGCGACAGCGGCGGTGCTGAGATAGACGCTGGCACCGACTTCCGACACGTTAACCAAACGTGCACCCCACGCCTGCGTGCGACGTGGATCGGGGATGATGTTTCGGTCCGCGTCGCGTGCCTGCAACGTAAGCACCGTTTCGGCGGGAAAGGCCGGGCCGACCGCAAAACGCTCAGCTTTTCGCTTTTCGTCCACCTTGGCAGCGGGTTCGCGTTCAGTCAGAATCTTCGTGAACAGAAGCACAGAAAGGGAAGTGAAGGTGAGTGGCGGCAGGTTTCAAGTCTGCACATGAGGTGGGTTCGGGGCCGCCGGGGACGAATTGAGCCAAAAAGCAGTACCGGCTGCTTTTGCCGGTTGCCAAGATTGCCTTCGACCGCCTGCTTTGACGGGATATTTGACCTTTCCATGAACCCTGCTCCCGACCTGAACATCGAGTACGTGGCGAATCTCGCCAGGCTTGCCCTCACCGAGGCGGAAAAGACTAAATTTGCCGGACAATTGGGCAATATTTTGCATTACGTCGAAAAACTGAAGCAGGTCGATGTCGCTGGCGTCGAACCCATGGCGCATGCGTCGCCCGTGTTTAATATCTGGGCCGCCGATGTGCCCGTGAACGGTTTGCCGGTGGAAAAAGCGCTGCAGAACGCACCCGCGCAACGCGACAACCTTGTCGCCATCCCCAAAGTCATCGAGTGAGCCCGATGAGTACCGAATTGATCTTTAAGCCTGTCGCCGAACTGGCGCGCTTGTTGGGAACCAAGGAAATTTCCTCGGTGGAATTGGTTCAGGCATTCGCAACGCGTACGCAGGCCGTCGACGGGCGCGTAAAAGCCTTCAACTCCCGGGACGAAGCCGGCGCCTTGGCCGCCGCCCGCATCTCCGACGAACGCCGGTCGCGAAACGAGGCGAGGGGACCGCTCGATGGCGTTCCTGTCGGTTTCAAAGACGTCATCGCGGTGGCAGGTCAGCCACTGACGTGCTCGAGCAAAATGCTGGCAAACTACGTGTCGCCTTACGACGCGACAGTGACCGAAAAGCTCAAAGCGGTGGGCGCGATCCCGTGGGGTCGTCTCAACATGGACGAGTTTGCGATGGGTTCGTCCACGGAAAATTCGGCCTTTGGAGTGACCTGCAATCCATGGGATTTGTCACGTGTGCCGGGTGGCAGTTCAGGTGGTTCGGCGGCGGCGGTCGCTGCGGGTGAAGCACCTGTTTCCCTCGGCTCAGACACCGGCGGATCGATTCGTCAACCGGCCGCGCTGTGTGGAATCGTAGGCCTGAAGCCGACCTATGGTCTCGTGTCACGGTACGGCCTTGCGGCGTTTGCGTCGTCGCTCGATCAAATCGGCACGTTTGCGCATTCCGTTGAAGATGCGGCTCTGATGCTGGCGGCGATTGCCGGCCACGACGAACGCGACTCCACGTCATTTCAGACGGCGATTCCCGATTATCGGGCTGAACTGGGCAAACGCCAGGGTCCGTGGCGGATTGGTGTGCCCAAGGAATTTTTTGGTGCGGGACTCGATCCGGAAATTGCCGCTGCGGTTCGCCGTGCGATTGAATTTTATCGGAACGCCGATTGCGAGATTCGCGAAGTCTCGATGCCGTTTACCTCGGAATACGCCATCGCGGCCTACTACATTATTGCGACGGCCGAATGCTCCTCCAACCTCGCGCGCTATGATGGCGTGCGCTACGGTCACCGCTCAAAGGATGCGACCAACGCCATCGATCTCTATTTCAAATCGCGTGCCGAGGGTTTTGGCGAAGAAGTGAAACGCCGCATTATCCTCGGTACCTACGTCCTCAGCAGCGGTTATTACGATGCGTATTATCTCCGGGCGCAAAAAGTCCGCAGTTTGATTCGCGATGAGTTCATGCGCGTATTTCAGGACTGCGACGCGCTGATCTCGCCCACGACGCCAACCGCGGCATTCAAGATCGGCGAAAAAGCTGCGGATCCCCTGTCGATGTATCTCAGCGACATTTATACCATCGGGGTAAATCTCGCCGGCCTGCCAGGGATCTCGATTCCCTGTGGTTTCACTGCGGAACAGCTTCCCATCGGTCTGCAAATCATCGGCCAGCCCTTCCGCGAAGCCGACCTCCTCGCCATCGCCCACCGCTACGAACAAGCGCACGACTGGCACACCCGACACCCAAGCCTTTAGTTACACAGAGGACACAGAGGAGTCACAGAGTGAATACAGAGATAAATCAACTCACTGAACAAGTGATCGGCGCTGCGATTGAAGTTCACCGCGAACTCGGTCCCGGCTTGCTTGAGTCGGCTTATCAGCGGGCGCTTGCGCACGAATTGCGCTTGAGGAAAGTAATTTTTGAAGAGCAAAAAATCTGTCCGGTACTCTACAAGGATTTGGTGATCGACGATGCGTATCGCCTGGACTTTTTAATCAATGGTTTGGTGGTGGTGGAGTTAAAAACGGTGGATGCCTTGGCGGACGTACATGACGCCCAGATTTTGACGTATTTAAAATTCACCGGTTGTCATGTTGGGTTATTACTCAATTTTCGCTCCACGGTGCTCACTCGCGGCCTTCGTCGCCTCGCTCTGTGAGCTCTGTGACTCCTCTGTGCTCTCTGTGTAACAAATAAAAATCCTCATGAAATACGAAGCCGTCATCGGACTTGAGGTCCACGTTCAGCTTAGGACGCAGTCAAAAATGTTCACGCGCGTGGCCGCGGGGTATGGTCAGCCGGAGAACACGCTGACCGATCCGGTCGTGCTCGCATTGCCTGGTGCGCTCCCCGTGCTCAACAAGGAAGCGCTCGACAAGATCATCAAGACGGGGCTGCTGCTGGGCTGTAAGATCGCGCCGGTCTGCAAATGGGATCGCAAAAATTACTTTTATCCGGACTCGCCGAAGAACTACCAGATTTCCCAATACGACCAGCCGATCTGCATCGGCGGCAGCGTGGAAATCGAACTTCCCGGGCCTTCGCGCAATGTCATGGGCGAACACAGACAGGTGCCGCTCACTCGCATTCACCTGGAAGAAGATGTCGGCAAATTAAACCACGGCGCCGCGGAATCGCTGGTCGACTACAATCGGGCGGGAACGCCGCTGATGGAAATTGTCACCGATCCCGCGATGCATAGTGCGGACGAAGCCTTTGCCTTTCTCACGGCGCTCAAGACCCTCATCATTCAGGGAGACATTTCTGACTGCGACATGGAAAAGGGCCAGATGCGATGCGATGCGAATATTTCCATTCGCCCGGTCGGTGATCCGAATCTCGGCACCAAAGTCGAACTGAAGAACCTCAATTCCATTTCGTACGTGCGTGACGGTATCGCCCACGAGATCCGCCGGCAGATTGCGGTCACTGAAAGCGGGGGAAAGATCGTGCAGGAAACACGGGACTACGATGGCGAGGCAGGTACTTCGCAGTCGTTGCGTTCGAAAGAAATGGCGCACGACTATCGCTATTTTCCCGATCCCGATCTCATGCCCGTCAAAGTGGATGAGGCATGGAAGACCCGGATTCAGGCAACACTGCCCGAACGGCATTTCGATAAACAAAGGCGGTTCTTCGATTCCTATCAGCTGCCGTACACGATCACGTCGGTGCTCGTGCCTGAGCGGGAACTCAGCGATTTTTTTGAAGAGGCGGCAAAGTTGTGCGACAAACCCCAGGCGGTGGGAAATTGGATCGCGAACGATCTTCTCCGGGAATTGTCTGTCGCGCAGATCCAAATTACCGCGACCAAAATTCGACCCACGCACCTTGCTGGTTTGGTTAAACTCGTGGAGTCAGGAGTGATTTCGAGCTCCATCGCCAAAGAGGTTTTTGTGACAATGTTTCAGAGCGGAGAATTGCCCGATGCAATTGTCGAACGCCAGGGGCTGAAGCAATCCACCGATACCGGCGCGCTCGAAAAATGGGTGTCTGACGCGATCGCCGCCAATCCCAAGGCCGCCGAAGCATTCAAAGCCGGCAACGAAAAATCGCTGAATGCGATCAAGGGTGCGGTGATGAAAGCCTCCGCCGGCAAAGCTAATCCCAAGCTCGTCGACGAAATCGTGCGGAAACAGATTCTCGGGTGAGGCGCATTGATTTACGGTAGGGGCCGTTGCCCTCAACGACCTGCGGGTTATTATTTCGCCGCGATTCACATCTACGAATCCATCCATACGGGCCGTTGAGGGCACCGGCCCCTACCATGGACCCACCCGGCGATTGGCGCCGCTGGCAATCAGCCATTCGTCCGTCCGTAGATTTTCTGGAGCAGGGCGGTTGCCGGCGCGGGTGCGGCGACAGGTTCGATGCCACGGCTCAGGCTCGTGCGAAGCAGAAGCTGTTCGTTTTCCTTGTCGATTTGCAAAATTTGCAAAATACGACTCCGGATTTTTTCCACCAAAGAACGGGACTCGCGGCCCGCTTCGCCGCCGGCCCGCAACGAAGTCAGGGTTTGGTCCAGCAGTTCGAGCAAGGCGCGCTTTCGATCCAGCAGGGCGGCATCGGGAGCGCGGCGGTGTTGCTTGAGGTGGCGGTTTTCTTCGAGGGCAAGCTGGTAAAGCTCGTCACAGACTTGCTGATGCTTTTGCAGCGTTTCCTGAGTGATCATTGCTGGTGGGTGTGGAAGTAGGCTGGCTCGGAACATTGGTGTCAATGTTCGGCGCAGGGGCGTGTGGCTCGGGCAGATTTTTTGCGGTGGGATCGGATCCGTTCGTGAAAATCGACGCGAGCTGGCGCTCGGTTTGTTCGTGCCAGCTCAACTGACCGAGGCGCCATGCAGCCATGCGGGCGAGCTCCTGAAGTTCGGCGTTCGGAGTTTTCGCGAGTTCGGCAATTTTGTTTTTCGATCCGTCGGTCCCCACGGCCTTCGTGCCGTCGACGATGCTCTGGTAAGCGGTCGTCGCACGGTCGTAGAGCCGCATGCGCTCGTAGCAAAGTGCCATCTGGTAAGCGACGGGCAGCCGCCACTCAGGTTCGGAGGAGAGCGCCGCCAATCCCTGGTAAATCATCAGCGCGTTGAGTGTGTCTCCGGATTGGAAAAAATCGTTGGCGAGCTGGTTGCCGGTGCGACGCTGCCAGTAGGACCAGCGCTTTGGATCGCGCGCGGATTGGGCCGTGCGCAAAACCGAAAGCGTGGCGTCGAGCGCGTCTTGTTTTCGCCCGAGGGCGCGGAGCGACAGCGACAGCAGATAGCGCGCTTCGGGAACGTTTTCGTCCTGGGGCCACTGCTCCAGGAAAGACGTCACGGTTTTCACTGCCCCGTCAAAATCCTTGCCGCGAAACAGCGCGTCGGCCGATTTAAAATGCGCGCGGGCGCGATCGACCGGAGCGAGATCGAGGAGACGCAATCGGGAATAGAACTTGTTCGCCTCGACGAAATTTCCCTGCTGAAAGTGAGTCTCGGCGATCTCGAACTGCGCGGTTTTAGCCAGCACCTGGTAGTGCTCGGAATTATCCGAGGACAGTTTGATCGTCGAATTGATGACGTTATAAAAATGAGTGAGCGCCAGCTGGTGGGCGCCGAGGGCGCGCTGTGTGCGACCAAGTTCGAGCAAGGCATCCGGCACGTAGGTTGCGGTCGGATAATCCTTCAAGTAACGTTCATAGACCGCGGCCGCTTTAGTGAACGAACCCTGACGGCGGTAAACGCGCGCAAGACCGAGCAACGCGCTGCCGAGATCCTTACGATTTGCGCGGGGCGATGCGAGGATCTGGCGGAAGGCGATTTCGCCGGCATCCCAGTCGCCGCGTTCGGTCAGACTCACGCCGAGATTCTGCAGGCCGATGATTTCGCGATGGGAATCTTCCGGCTCAATCGCCGCGGCGACTTCTGCCTTCTTGTGCTCTTCTGCGGCCGGGGCAGTCGCGTGGGAAGGCTCAGTCGCGCCGCCGTGCTCACCGGTGCTGGATTCCGGCTTTTCCGCCGGGGATTCAGCGTGGTGCGCAGGTGGCGCGGCGTGATCCTTGCTTTCGGATGATTCCGTTTCGGCACGCGCGGTTAACGCACTGGTCAATACGATGACGAGTGAACTCAGGAACGTTAACAACGAATGTCGAAGAATCATCTTTGCTGGTAAGTGGCGGAACTGACGGGAAGCTGTCCAGGAGCGGAGGGTTTGGCGGCGCTCGCGGGCACGATCACGTTTACGCCATCGCCGGCCGGGAACTGGAAGAAGGGAAGGAAATCTTCAGCGCGGGAGGAGGAGCGGGTGTCGTCGGGCAAAATGCTCAAGGTCGATTTACCGCCGGACGGTGCCGTCGAGACGGACGCTGGTGGTGGAACGACGGGTTCCTTGGTTTCGATTGCAGGAGCTGGAGAAGTCGGCTCCGTTGCGGCGCTCACCGGTTGAATCGGTTCGGGCGCAGGAGCTGGCTTGGCGCCAACTTTCGAAACCGGCCGTGGCTCGGCCGAAAACCGCAGTGGACGGACGCTCGCTACTTTCAAATAAGGACGTGAGTCTCCGTTCTGAGAATCGCTGTCGGAATTCGAAGGTAAACGGGTTCGGGCGTGCGCTTCGTTGGCTAAAGGGACCAGGGCGTGCTGGAGGAGCAAGAGGGAAAGCACTTTTAACGTGCGATTGAGCCCCCTCTTTGGAGTGGGTGGTTGAAAATTCATTTCCGTGTAAACGTTCCATGATGTTGGATCGTGATGATTCGCCCTGACTTCTTCTTTAACGGCACGGACCGTCCAAAATGTAGTAATAATCCGGCGGAAATCGGTCCCATATAATGCCACTCAACACCCTCATTTACGGGGGCTTGCCAGTGATTTAATAGGGTGTTTTACCCGGAAGAACCGGACAGCCGTTCAGGCGCCGAATGCGCTAAAATTTGATCGTACCTTGCGTCAAATTCTCTCCGAGACGCTTGGTCGCACGCTCAACGGCAACGATCATCGCCTCTTCCAGGATGGGGGACGTGAAATTCCATTCGTGCAGGAGCGGGGCGTCCAATTGAAACAGAAATCCATCTTCTGCAATGCCCGGACCCATGCTGGCCGCGATATAGCGGCCAGCGTGCAGATGAGCCAGGAGTGGACGCGCCGCCTCCGGGCCGGCCGACGGGCAATGTTGAAATTCCGCCGCGGCGACCATCAAATCTGGGAAGCGCCAGGCCCGCAGCAGGCGGGCTCCGACTTCGGCGTGTTGGTAGCCGAGCACTTCTTTTTCCGCCTGCTCCCACGAAAAACCGCGCTGTTGCTGACAGGCGCGGATTACGGGAAAAAATTGACCACATGCGTGGGCGATGGCGAGTTTGCCCATTTCGTGAACCAAGCCTGCGGTGTAGGCGAGTTGCGGGTCCACCTTCTCGGTCATCTCCGACAACACTTCGCTGGCGATCGCGCAACACAGCGCGTGACGACAGAAATCGCTTGGTTCCAGATTGCTGTCGGTGTTGTTGTTCGCGGGCCAGCGTCCGACCAGCGCGAGCGCGGCCATGCGATAAATTTCCTTGGCGCCGAGGCGAAGAATGGCTTGCTCAACCGATTCCACCGATCGGCCGGCGCCGCCAAAAAATGCGGAATTGGCCAGACGGATGGTCGCGCTCGCGAGCGCCGGATCGATCTGGATGATTTTACTGATTTGCTCGGTCGAGCTGGACTCACTCTGAAGTGCCTGTGACAGCCGCGGCAGCAACGAAGGAGAGCAGGGCAACTTGAGTGCCGCCGTGCAGACTTCTTCGATTGTTGGAGGGTGGGTGGCTTCAGGCATGAGTGAATCAGGCGGCAGAGTGCAACAGCGAGCCGGGATCAAGGATCAACGCGATGTTGCCATCACCGAGGATGGCGGCACCGGCGACGCCGGGCAAGCCTTGCATGAAGGCGCCGAGGCTCTTGATCACAACTTCCTGTTTGCTGATCATTTCATCGACAAACAAAGCGGATTGGCGACCCGAAGTCTCGACGATAACCACGATACCTTCCCACGGATTCTCGGTGTCGGACGGGATGCCAAAGCGGCGGTGTAAGCGATGAAGCGGAAGCAGGCGGCCGCGCACTTCGATAAGCTCGCCCTGGCCTTGCACTGTCGTGATCGCGCCGCGCGCGGGGCGCAAGGCGACCTGGACCGACGTGGTCGGCAAAATGAAACGATCGGTGCCGACACGCACGACCAGGCCATCGATGATGGCCATCGTGAGAGGCAGACGGATCTTGAAAACAGAACCCTGGCCGACTTCGGAGGAGATATCGACGATGCCGCGCAATTTTTGAATGTTGCGTTTCACCACGTCCATGCCGACGCCGCGTCCGGAAACCGAGGTGACTTTTTCGGCGGTTGAGAAGCCGGGGGCGAAAATCAGGGCGAGGATTTCATCTCGAGTCATCACCGCACCCGCGGCGATCACGCCTTTTTCCACGGCCTTCTTGTAGATCTTATCCGGATCGATGCCGCGGCCGTCGTCGCGAAGTTCGATGACGATGTTGCTGCCCTGGTGATACGCGTGAAGATGGACGGAGCCCGCTTCCGATTTTCCTTTCGCGATGCGCTCGGCGACTGGTTCGAGGCCGTGATCCATGGCGTTGCGCACCATGTGCACGAGCGGATCGCCGATCTGTTCGACGACTGTGCGGTCGAGTTCGGTATCTTCGCCGCTCGTGGTGAAATTGACTTTCTTGCCCAGATCGCTCGCGAGATCGCGGACGAGACGTTCCATTTTCTGGAAGGTCGGCTTGATTGGAATCATGCGCAGCGCCATCGCGGTGTGCTGAAGTTCCTTGGTGATGCGGGAAAGCTGGGTGACGTTGCGCTGGAGCATCGTGCCGTTCGGACCGATCTCGCGGGCGGTTTCAATCAGCTGGCTTTGCACGATCACCAATTCGCCGACCACATCCATGAGGGAGTCGAGCTTTTCGGTGCTGACGCGCACCGTCGCATTGGAGCTCGAGTTTTTTCCCGCATTATTGTCGGGCGTGGCGCCTGCTTTGACGGCATTGACTGCGGCTTTGACCGGGTTGACCACAGCGGCAGGCGCGACGGGAAGCGGAACGACATTCGAGACCCCCTCTGCTGCCGGTTCATCGGCGGTGGCAACGGCCACTGGCGCGGATTTTGCCGCGGGAGCCGGAAGCACGCATACGTCGCCTGCGGGCGCACCGGACGCGAGGCGTTTCACCGCGCTGATGAGATGACTGACTGGAATAATCTGATCGGGAAGGCGTCCGCTTTCGAGAGCGACGGCGACCTGCTGTACTTGCGCCTGGAGCGCATCACGACTGCGGAGAATTTCCGTGATGATCTCGGAGTTGAGCAGCAGCTTCTGGCTGCGTGCGAGATCGAGCAGGGATTCCACTTCGTGCGCGAGCTTGTGCATCGGCATGAGTTGAAGAAATCCCGCGTTGCCCTTGATCGTATGGAACGAGCGGAAAATCGAATTGAGCGCTTCCGGATTGTCCGGTTGGTGCTCGAGCGCGAGCAACGCGGCTTCGATCTGCTGCAGGTGATCGACGGCCTCGGCATAAAACTCCGCAAGCAATTCGCGGTTTTCATCGAGGGTGATCGTTAAGAGCGTGTCGACGTCGTTGGCCGCGACTGCGTGGTCCGCAACCGGCGCAGGGGGAGCGTCCGCCGCGGGTTCAGCGGCTTTGCCAAATGGCGCCACGGCTTTGCCGGCCTTCACGGCGATGATCGCGCCGGGCAACCAGTCGATCAGTTCGCGGAGATGGTTGAGTGTGACTTCGTCGAAGGGTTGGGCGGCGTCGAGCTTTTTGTCGAGCCCGCCGTGCACGGCTGCGAGTGGCTCGCTCAGGCTTTGTTCACCGAGACAGTGTTCACGAATTTCACCCAACAAGCTGTAGGAGGGGATCAAGCCGTCGTCGCGACCGGCTTGGGCAAGGATGGACTCTGCGGCCAGACGGTTAACTGCGTCGTCGAGAGCCTGAAAGGATTCCGGGGAAATATACATAGGGCCAAATTGGCTGGTGTGGTGAATAATCGTCACCCGCGGAGGAAACTTAAGATTGGTCGGAGACGGATTTTAGCTGATTTATCGGTTTGGCAGGGGGGCGGAAGGTGTCTTTGCGGAAGACGGGGAAATGTCGTTGCGGCGCGCTTTTAATCGCTGATTGGCCCTCAAGATCGGCTCGAAATGTGTCGTATTGGAAGAGCGCCGGTGAATCACCTGCGCCAAATTTCAATGAGCTCATCACCTGTTTCTGCCCCGGTCGCCTCCGTTTCTGCCACGGCCAAGCTCGCTGGCAAATACCTCACCGTGGTCCTCGATTCCGAGGCCTACGGATTAAACGTGTTGAAGATCCGCGAGATCATCCGCCTGCAGAAAATCACTCCGGTTCCGCAGCTGCCGCCCTACGTCAAGGGTGTGATCAACCTCCGCGGCCGCGTCATTCCAATCGTCGACTTGCGCGTGAAATTCGGCCTCAAGGCTGATTTTACCGAACGCACCTGCATCGTGGTGGTTCAAGTTAAATTACCCACCGACCAGATCGTGCAGATGGGTCTCATCGTGGACAGCGTCGAGGAAGTGGTAACGCTCGCCGCCGCTGAAATCGAACCGACGCCGGATTTTGGTGCGAAGATCGATACAACTTATCTGATGGGCATGGCCAAAGTGAAAGGCCAGGTGAAGACGCTCCTCGATATCGATCGGGTGGTGTCGCCAGAAGCGGTCCAGGCCATGACGGACGTCGCAGCGACCTGATCCAAAATCCAATTTTAAATTTCGGCCCCGTCTGATGAAGATCAGCGGGGCTTTTTTGTGCGTGCGTGCACGGCCGAGGCCCCCTCAACCGCCCTCTGCGTGTGCTTCGGACATTAAATAACTCTGTGAAGCTCTCTTTGAGTTCAGGAAAGTAGCCCTGCGCGGGAGCGCAGGGTCCCGCGCCTCCCGGCGCGGGCTACGAAAACGGCATAAACCCATTGAGCAAACTGACGTTGGTCGTGCGCCTGCAACACTGACCGGCATAAAGCCGCTCCTCCAGGAAAACCGCTGGGAATAATTTCGCCGTCGAAGCAGCCAAAAAAACGGGCGGCGTGCTAAACACGCCGCCCGTCCCACACAATATACCCAGCAAAATCGTTGCTCGTACTCGAGATCTTCGGTCAGGCCGTCGCCAGTTGCGCGGTAGCTTTGCCGAGATTGGTTTTGGCTTCCTCGACGTTGGCGTAGAACACCCAGTTGCGGGTATCTTCGAAACCTTTGCACTCGGTGATGATTTGCGCGTTGCCGACCAGGGCGTACTGCAGTGTCAATTCACGGCAGGTCTGCATGGTCTGGACGAGTAATTTGATCACACCCATGTGCAGGGTCTTCAGCTCGTGGATGTCGATGACCATGCGGGCATGACCGGCGTCGACGGCCTCGGAAACTTTCGCCTTCAGGTAGTTGCTGACTTCGGCGACTACCGATGGCGAGCAATTCTCTGGGAGGCGGAGTATCAGGAACCCGGATTCATGCGAGAAGTAGCGTTGCGACGTGTCGAGGTTCATCGCCTTGCACATCTTGGACTCGAGTTCGCTGATATCGATTGGTTTCGTGATGATCGCGGAGAAACCGACGGTCTGCGCCTGCTGCTGCTGGACGGTTTCGGTTTTCACGACGAGAGCGAAGATCGGAGTGTACTTGGTCTTCACATTCGTGCGCATCAGACGGAAGAGCGTAAACGCGCCTTCCTCGGGCAGGGAGAGACTCATCAGCATCAGATCGGGGGGAGTCTTCGTGCAGAAATCGAGCGCTTCACCCTGCGTGCTTACGCCGTGGATCTTCCACGGGGTGTGCTTCAGGCCTTCCTGGATTTGCTGGATGATCACTGGCTTGTCTTCGACGACGAGGATGTCGGCGGCGTCATAAATGGATTTCGCTTTGGCGGGCTGCTCGGAGAGCGGCTTGAGGTCGATGACCCGGCCGGCCTTTTCAATGAGCGCCTCTTCCTTGAAAGGTTTCACGAGATAGTCGCGTACGCCAATCTTCGCGATCTTGAGGACGTTGTCGCGCCCGCCTTCAGCGGTGAGCATGATGACCGGGATGCCCTTGAGTTGGGGATCGGCCTTGAGCTTCGTTAGCATTTCCACGCCGTCCATCACGGGCATCGTGATGTCGAGGAGGATGAGGTCGGGGGAGTCTTTGGCGGCGACTGCGAGGCCTTCGACGCCGTTGCCGGCTTCGAGGATGTCGCAATCGAACGTCTTGAACGCTTTCCGCACGATGATGCGGACGGTCTTGGAGTCATCTACGGTAAGAATTTTGTAGCGCATGGCGTGTAGGGAAATTAGTCTCCGGCTTTCAGGAGAATGTCTGCGACGAGCTTGTGGCCGCCGGAATCGAAGTTGAAGGTGTGACGGGTGGCCGAGCTGATGGGCTCGATCGAAAAATTACTGCCACGCAGGATTGAGGGGATCGTGAGTTTGCAAGGATAGCCGGCATCGCAGAGACCGTTTTTAAAACCGCCGACGGTCATGTTGGTGAGTTCGCCGATCGCGTCGTTGATGACTTCGTCACCCGCGGCTTCGAGTTCGGACTCGCTCATGCCGAGGAGCTGGCACGTGCACAGGCGCGCGAATGGCTCTTCGAGATAAAGATAAATCAGCCCATTTACTTCGCCGATGAAGCCCACGGTGCCGACAACGTAGAGTTGACGATCCTGGGTGGCAGCAATGGGCGAAGTGGAGCCAAGAGGCTGGGGAGTGCTACCGACAAATGCCGGCACGCGTCCAAGCATTGTTTTGAAGACATCGCTCACTGCGCGGGTGATGTACTCGCGAATCAGCGGCTCATTAATTTCTGCGGCGGCGGGCATAGGCAGCGGGTTTTTGGGAAGTTACACCAATATCGACCCGTCCCTTCGAAAACTTTATCATTTTTCAACAGCAGCATGAGGTATTTCCGCAGAAGTAGGCGCGTGAGGTGGAGGAAATGGCACGCGGCGATCCCCAACTCCCCAAAATCTCACCGCCTCCCGCTCAAGGACGAACGTATCCGACTCCGAGATCAGTCGGATCGGATGCGGCATTCGCCAATTTTTTACGCCGCCGAGCAGTAGACGAGGCGCAATTCCTGACTGCGATTTACCGCCCGCTACACTGCAAGCGACCTCGGCTCACGCCTCGGCTGACTCCATGCCGGCATCGATCGGATCGCCGGCTTCACGGTATTCCTGAAGTTTATTGCGTAACGTGCGGATGCTGATGCCGAGAACGGCGGCAGCTTGCGTGCGATTGCCTTCGGTTTGCTGGAGCGCCGCCTTGATCGCTTGCTTTTCCAGAACCGCGATTGTTTGCACGCCGCCGCTGCCATCGGTCACGGATACCGCGTGGCCAACCGGGGAAGACGCAGCATGGCCGTTGTTTAATTCGTACGCCGGGGTGGCTGGATCCACCGCCACAGGTGGCGTTGTTTCCTCGAGCTGATAGTCACCCGGCAGACCGAGCGCCGACGCCGTGACTGGGCGGCCACTTTCAGTCAGAATCACGGCGCGCTCGATGGTGTTTTGCATCTCGCGCACATTGCCCGGCCAGCGATAGCCGCCGAGAGCTGCACGGGCCGAATCCGAAAATCCATTAACCTTGATCCCGTGTTTCCGTGCGCAACGGCGAAGGAAGTGGTCGGCAATAAGGAGCACATCCTCGCCGCGTTCGCGTAGAGGTGGCACTTGGACGGGGAACACATTCAACCGGTAATAGAGGTCCTGTCGGAAATCGCCTTTCTCAACGTAGCTCAGCAAATCGCGGTTTGAAGTCGCGAGGAGACGGACGTTGACCTTGATCGTACGATTGCCGCCGACGCGTTCAAACTCCCGCTCCTGTAACACGCGCAGGAGTTTTGCCTGAAGATTCAGTGGGATTTCGCTCACTTCGTCGAGAAGGAGTGTCCCTTGGTTCGCCAGTTCAAACCGTCCCTCTCGCCGCTCTGTCGCGCCGGTGAACGCGCCGCGTTCGTGACCAAAAAATTCGCTTTCGATCAGATTTTGCGAGATCGCCGCGCAATTGACCTTGATGAACGGGTGATTGCGTCGCGGGCTGGCGCGATAGAGTTCGCGCGCGATCATCTCTTTGCCGGTGCCACTTTCGCCGGTGATGAGCACCGTCGCATCCGTGGGGGCGACGCGTTCCACCATCTGTCGAAGACGCATCATTGCCGGGCTGCGACCAACCAAGCCACCGTCTTCACCTTCCTCGGGATTGCTGAGGTAGCGGTTTACTTGCAGCAGCTGGCGGTACGACTGTGCCTTCTTCAAAATGATATCGATCTGGCTCGGAGAAAAAGGCTTCAGCACGTAATCAAACGCACCCGCTCGCATGCATGCGACGGCCGATTCGATAGTTCCGTAGCCGGTCACCATTACCACCAGGGGATGTTCGGGCAGGGTGGCGACCCGCTCGAGAAAACGTTGCCCGTCACCATCTGGCAGCCGCAGGTCGAGCAACATCAAATCAAATGAATCCGACATCAGCAGCGTCTCTGCTTCAGCTAGGGATTGCGCACATCTGACCTGACACTTCCGGCGCGTAAATATTTCACTGAGCAGATTTCGAACGACGGACTCGTCTTCGACAATTAGCACTTTTTCGAACGAAATAGCCATGCTGGGTAGGTGTTAAAACAGTTACACGTACTCCTGCCGCGATACAACCAAATCCTTGTGCCCAACAGCGGGCTACGACAAAAACCGGAGCGATTCCGAGGTCGCCGTTTAGGCGAGCAACTTTTTCAACTTAACCAGTACGTCCTCGAGCGGATATGGCTTTTGCAGAAAGCACGTGGGACCGCTCTGGAGCAAAAAATCTTCCGCTTCACGTTGATAGCGCCCGCTGGAAAGCAGCACGGGAATGCGTGGCTTCAGTTTCCGCAATTCGATGCACATGTCAGTCCCGTCCATGTCCGGCAGCTTGAAATCGGCGACAACCACACACACGTCGCGGGTATTAGACCCCAGGAGGCGAACGCCTTCCTGACCGCAGTTGGCCCACAGGGTTTTGGCGCCAAGGCGGCCAAACCAGCTGACGAGCAAATCGGCGATAAAAGTTTCGTCCTCAACCAGCAATACAGTCTTTCCGGCCAAAGGCGCGCTGGCAACGACCGAGGCGAGGTTCGGATTCGATTGGTGGGACACGGTGTTGATAATGGGCATTCGGCGCGCACGGGGGAGGACTTTAGGCATTTAAATTAAACCTGCTCTGTTTTTGGCCGATAGGTTCATTGCAGCTTCTTTGCTTTCTCATGTCCAATCGTCTCCTTACACTTCTGACTCGAATTGAGCACGCTGTGGTCGCCAATGATCCCAGCCCCGAAGGCGGAAACTGGGATACGTCGCGACTGGTGAATTTTCATCAGGGTCTCGCACGGCTGACGCTGTCAATACGTTCGGCAACCGGCGCCGTTTCTGTTCAAGGCGTGGTTTTGCTCCAGGATTTTACCCTCGCGGACGGCACCCAATGCGTGAAAGCGTCGATGAGCTGGGACGGAGTCGAAAAAAATTCCGTCTACTCGATTTATTCGAAACCCACTTTGGATTGGAACCGTGAGGCCGCACAAATCGGGTCTCAATGGCTCGATGGTCACACGACCGCGCTCGAAGCGAAAGCTGCTGTCGCGACCCAAGACGCCAGAGGCCCGCTGATGTCGGCCGTAAGCTGAGTCGGAAATTTGTTGAGCGGTATGTGCCTTGTGGGTGCATTCATGGCACCAATTAGCTCGGTCGGGCGAACTGCTGACCCCACTCCGCGTTTGCCTTCGGAAAGGCGGCCGCTCCCGTCTTACAACAACCCTTGCAGCATCGACGGCAGACGTTGCAGCGCGTTGGCCACATGAGCGCGAGCGAGGGACGTTTCGTTGCTATCGGCACCGTAAAGAATTTTCCAGCCGTCGAGCGCGATCCATGCGTCGGCTGCGATCGGTTTCACGATCTCAAATCCGCCGGTGATTCCGGCGTGCCTCACCACATGATCGGCGATTTGCACCGCGGCGGCAAACATCTGGTGGCGTGGCGCCACGTTTGGCTCGTTGTGATAAAGCACCGCAAAAGTAATTTCGTCGGACAGCTGGTGCCGGCCGAGATAATAAGCTCCGATGCGGGCGTGGTCCCAGCCGATTAATTCGCGTTCCAGCTGGCACACCTCGGAGGGATCATGCAATGGGGTCGCCATGATCTTGCGCAATTCGTCGGGGAAGGCATACGCCATCACCACTTTTCCCACATTGTGGAGCAGGCCGGCGAGGTAATCGGTGTCGTCGTCGACGGCAATGCCGGTGGAAATAAGAATTTCGCGCGTGAGGGCTGCAGTGCCGATGCTGTGGCGCCAGAGGTCCGTCCAGGGCAGCGGCGTCTGCCCGGGTTTCGACGGCTGCAATGTCTGCATCTCCTCGATGACGGGCGTGGCGGTGGATAGTTCGCGAATCTGGCGCAAGCCCAGGAAAAATACCGCTTCCTCAATGTTGCTGATGCGGTTCGAATTTCCGAAATAAACCGAGTTCACCATGCGCAACAGCCGCGCACACAGTGACGGATCGCGCCGGATCACCTCGGCAATCTGTGAATTCAAACTTTGCTCCGAGTTCATCAACTCACGCAGCGCGCGATTGATGGTCTGGAGCGACGCCAGCTTCGGACATGCCTCAAGCCGTCGCTTGATCTCATCGTCGCGATAGGGAGATTTGGTGCCCGTGGAGGAGGAAGTGGGCGTGAGCGTTGCTTGCATCGAGTATCGGGCGGGTGGCGCACCAATCAAAGGACGAGGTGCTCTCTCTTTATCGACGCAATGCGTCCGGGTTTAAGCGCATTTTACACTTCAAGCCGGACCACAAGCGGGCCGATAAGCAGGGCAGTGCGATCAAACAATCTCCCAGTCTGGCCGGCGCTTTTGGCGGCGCTCCTGACCGCATGCTTGCGCGTGCGTGCCTGATATGACTCCGCAACAGCTCCAGTCACTGCTGCAACAAGGCGTCGCGCACCATCGCGCCGGTCGCTTGAACGAAGCCGCGGCCCTGTATCGCCGGGTCAAGGCTGGCGCCCCGAAAAATTTCGATGTGCTCCACCTCAGCGGTCTCGTCGCATTGCAACAGAACCGCCTGACAGAGGCGGTCGATTTGCTCGGCCAGGCGCACAAGACGAACACCCGCGATCACGTGTGTGAAATGCGTTACGCGCTGGCGTTGCTCGCATCACGTCGCACGGCCGAGGCGGAAAAACATTTCCGCCACGCGGTGCAGGTTAAACCTGATTTCGTCGAAGGTTGGGAAAATCTTGCGACCTGCCTTAAAACCCAGGACCGCCTCGACGAGGCGGTCGCCTGCCATGAAAAAGTTGCCGCCCTTCAGCCCCGTTACGCCTCCGGGTGGTATAACTACGGGCTCACGTTGAGTTTTATCGGCCGCTATGCCGACGCGCTGGCGTGTCACGATCGGGCTCTGGCTGCGGATCCGAATTACGCCCTGGCCCGCTTTGGCCGCGCCCAAGCGTTGCATCAATCTCATCGGATGAGCGAAGCGGTGGACGAGTACGAAAAATTTCTCGCGATCGAGCCGCGTCATCACGAAGCGCGCAGCTACCGGTTGTTCGCACTGCATTCGTTGGAGGGCGTGTCCCGGGAGAACTTATTCGCCGCGCATGTTGAATACGGCCGGTTGATGGGCGGGCCTCTCGCCCAATCGTTTTCCAATGCTGCGAATCCGGAACGGCGCCTGAAGATTGCGTTTTTGTCGCCTGATCTGCGGACGCATTCCGTCTCGTTCTTCCTCGAGCCACTGCTCACCCGGCTGGATCGCGAGGCTTTTGAGCTTTACCTGTATCACGATCATTTCCGTGAGGACGAGGTCACCGCCCGTTTGCGTGGACTCAGCGTGAAATGGCGCAATTTCATCGGGCAGCCGGTCGAGACGGTCGAAGCTGCGATTCGCCAGGACGCGCCCGATATTCTCGTCGATCTCGCGGGCCATACCGGCATGACCAACCGGTTGCCACTGTTCGCCCGGCGTCTGGCGCCCGTACAGATAACTTATCTCGGTTATCCCAATACCACCGGCGTGGCCGCGATGGATTACCGTTTCACCGACGCCGTGGCCGATCCGGTTGATGACGCCGATCGTTTTGCGACGGAGAAATTGATTCGCTTCGCGCCGACAGCGTGGACCTATTCGCCGCCCACTGAAACGCCCGAGGTTGCGTCAGCGCCCTGCGTTTCCCAGGGACATGTCACCTTCGGTTGCTTCAACACGCCGGCAAAAATCACGGAATCAATGCTGGCACTGTGGGCCAGGATCCTGGTCGCCGTGCCGAATTCCCGGCTCAGTTTTAAAGGCGCGGGACTCGATCGCGCGGCCTTGCGCACCAAATATATTTCCAGTTTCGCCAGCGCGGGAGTCACCAGCGATCGGATAACCTTTCTCGCCCGCACGCCGGACACCCGCTCTCACCTGGCTTGTTATCATGGTATCGATATCGCCCTCGACACGGCTCCTTACAATGGCACCACCACCACGTGCGAAGCGATGTGGATGGGAGTTCCGGTGGTGACGCTCGTGGGCGACCGCCACATGGCGCGGGTCGGCGCAAGTCTGTTAACCGCCGTTGGCCACAAAGAATGGGTCGCGTCTTCGGAATCGGAATATGTTGAGCGTGCCGCGGCCCTGGCGGCTGATGTTTCGGCTCTCTCGGCACTGCGCGCCAATCTTCGGGGTGATTTATTGCGGAGTCCGTTACTCGACCACGCGACTCAGGCCGTTCGATTTGGCGCGGCCTTACGGGAGTGCTGGAAAAATTGGTGCCGCTCGCAGACGCCAGCGTCGGCGGCGGTTTTGACACCGCAGCATCCGGTACTCGCCTGAAAAACGTGAAATATTTATCGAGATGAGCGTTATTGCTGATAATTCTTCAACCGTGGAAACAATGCCCCAAGCAGCCGCTCCGCGTCGTCGCGTCCGGTTGTTTGTCTTCAGTCCCTGGGCCGAACGTTTACAGGACGGTAGCGCCTATCTCGCGGGCATTTCATCGATCGATGTGGCGAAACGCGTCTCCCAACCGGGTGACGCCGCGCTGGTTAAAATGGCTCGTCTCGATTGCGACTGGCACGCGGAAAACGTTCGAGCCTTGGGCGCAGCCACCAGTGAAGCGATCGAGTTCCTTCCGGTGCAGGCGCTCGGGAAATCCGGGCTCGCTGATTTGATGGGCCTCGCGAAACCAAAGGATGAGGAATGGTGGCTCGTATTCACCGGGCAGCATCCGCAAATGCTGGCGGGCATGGTCGGAAAACTGCTCGCGATTCTCGCGCAACGCGGCGTTCGCACGCTCTACTACGCATTCGATGAAGCGAGCCGGACGATGCCGTGCTTTGCAGAAATTGCGCCGCATCTGGCGGTGTTGATTCACGATGAGAAGCCGCTCGCGACTCCGGCACAGGCCGCGCTTCGCCGCGACTGTCAGGTGATTCATCGCAGTTGGGTGGCCAATCTTGTGCCCTCCGCCACGCCTTTCGCCGAACAGCCAGAGGAGAAAATTATTTTTCTAGGTTCGAAGCTCGGACTCACGGCTCATCGCCAGCGCCAGATTGATTTTTTAAGCAGCAAGTTTCGCGACAAGTTCACGGCGATCTGCGACCACTCGCTCTCGGTGGCCGACAAGGCGAGCCTCACCCGCTACAAGGTCGGTTTTTGTCCGGAAGGCCGCAAGTTCACAACTGACTCGATGCGATACACGCATACGGATCGCCCGTTTTGGGCGGGCGCGCTTGGGCTTGTTCCGGTTAGCGAAGACTCGAAAGCCGGCGGACGCCTCGAAGAATTACACCGGGCAAATTTGATTATGCGTTATCCCCACGCGGACTTGAAAGCTCTCGGCGAAACTTGTGAACGTGCGCTTGCAACGGACGTGAGCCATCGTCGAAACATCTACGAGCATTTTAATCGCAACGAAACGATTTCGGCGGTGGTTGCTTCGGCGTTGTTGCAGACGGCGCGGGTTTGATTTTATTCAGATCTCTCCATGTTTCCGACTGCGTTATTTTTGGACCGCGATGGTACGTTGATCGAGGATCGGCATTATCTCTCCGAGCCCGAAGGGGTCGAGTTGATTGCCGGGGTCAAGGAGACGCTGCATGCCTTTGTTGCGAGGGGCTGCCGGCTTTTTCTGTTTACGAATCAGAGCGGAGTCGGGCGTGGTTTGTTTCCCCTGGAAGCCGTGCAGCGCTGTAACGCGCGCATGCTTGAGTTGCTGGCGCTGCCCACGCCGGGATTCGTCGACGTCTGTATTGCGACGGAGGCACCGGAAATGCCTCCGGTCTATCGCAAACCTTCGCCGCGATTCATCCAGGAAATGATCGCCAAACATTCGCTTGACGCCACGAGCACGTGGATGGTGGGCGACCGGGCGAACGACGTGAATGCCGGTCTCAATGCGGGCGTTCAAACCGCGCTCATTTCGTCCGGCGCCGCGGAAAAAATTCCCATGGGCGTATGGCGCTGCCGCGATCTGCAGGATTTCCACGCCCGTCTCATCAAAGCCGAACGTCGATAGCTGGGGCCGCCCGGGTCGTCGCCGGGCGCAGCGGATTTATTCGCGTCGTTCGCGTGATTAGCGGGCGAGCTGATCGGCGATTTCTTCGAGCGGGTAAGTGATAATTTCTGCCAGGGTAGGGTGATACCAAGGCGCGCGAAGCATGTCGTGGACCGTCGCGCGCATCGCGAGGGCGGTGGAGAAACAATGAATAAGTTCCCCGGCATCTTTGCCGACAATCTCGGCGCCGAGAATCCGGCCGCGCTTGGGTTCGGCGAGCACCTTCACGAATCCGTAATTTGCCTCCATCAGAATCGATTTTCCGTGGTCGTTGAACGGATATGATGCACTCAGGTATTTCGTTCCGCGCAGCAGCAGCTCGCTTTCCAGCAACCCGATGGTCGCAAGCTGCGGATCGGTAAAGACGACATTCAGAAGCAGCGAAAAATCCACCGGCTTCAGGCCCTTGAGGCCGCTGGCGTGGCGTGCCGCGAGTTCACCCTGGGCTATGGCAATATGCACCACTTCCACGGGTCCCGAGCAATCGCCCGCCGCATAAATATGGGGAACATTGGTCTGCTGCCAGCGGTTGATGAGAATCTGGCCATCCGGCATGGTTTTGACGCCCGCCGTGGCGAGGTCGAGGTTGGTGGTGTTGGGCTCGCGTCCAAGCGCATTGAACAGATGCGCCGCCCGCCGGACGATTTTTTTTCCGTCGTGAATAAATGTGACCGCCACACCGTGCCTTTCCGAGCTGATCGCCTGAATCTGCGTGCCGGCAAAAAGTGCAATGCCTTCGTCGACAAAGGCCCGCTGGACGATTGACGATGCTTCGTCGGAGTGATCGCGCAAAATGTGCTCGCTGCGCTGAATCAATGTTACTTCCGCACCGATGCGATTGAGGTACTGGGCGAGTTCGCAGGCAACGATGCCACCACCCAGAACGATCACGCTCTTCGGAATGAAATCGAGATCGAGAACCTCGTCACTCGTCCAACTCTTCGTCTCGGCCAGGCCTGGAACCGGTGGGATACTTACCTTGGAACCAGTGCCGATTAGAAAATTTTTTCCACGAATCCGGGTGCCGTCAGACAATGCCACGGTATGGGCGTCGACGAAACGGGCGTAGGCACGAATCAAGTCGAATTTTCCCTCGGTGAGGGCTTGTTCCCGGTATCTCGCGAAGTCTGCGATGATTCTTTTTTTCCGGGCGTGGACGGCTTTCATGTCGGCCCGCGCGCCTGTGACTTTCAGCCCGAATTTATCCGCCTGCTGCGCGTGGTGTAAAATTTCGGCGATATAGATCAGCGTTTTTGATGGCATGCACCCGCGGAGAATGCAGAGTCCGCCGAGTTGTTTTGCGCCGTCGATAACCGCGACTTTTTTCCCAAGGGCGGTCGCGACGCGTGCAGCGTTGAAACCGGCGCTGCCGCCGCCAATGCAGATGAGATCGTAAGTTTTGATTTTAGCCACGGATTACAGATGTGCAGGTGATGCGTTTAGTCCAATTTGAGATAGGGAAGGAGAGTTAACCACAGTATGCACGGAACACACGGAAGCTGGAAAGCAGGAAGGAAGATATCAAAGTCCTACAATTCGGAACGGCGCAGACGGGCCGTCAGGGTCAACGTCCCGACATCGTTTTGTGTCCTTTAGAGTGTTTCGTGGGCGAATCTCATCCCTGGAGATCGGGTTCGCGTTTATCCGCGTAGTTCGCGGACAACTCATCAGCGACCCTTCCCAAAAAGCATGATGTGAATCGTTTTCAGGACAATCGATGCATCGAGCACGAATGAGAAATAGCGGATGTAATAGAGATCGTATTCCAATTTGTGCAGCGTGTCGTCGAGATTTGCGCCGTAGGGGTAATTGACTTGGGCCCAGCCCGTGATGCCGGGCTTTACGAGATGGCGAAAATGGTAGCAGGGAATTTTTTTCTCGTAGTCCTCGACCAGGCGCACCCATTCCGCGCGGGGGCCGATGAGGCTCATGTCGCCGACGAGAACATTCCATAGTTGAGGCACCTCATCGAGCCGGCTGGCCCGAAGGAACCGCCCGATCCGGGTGATGCGGGCGTCGTTTTTACCGGTATACGATTCGCCTCCTCCATCCGCTTTCATTGTGCGGAATTTAACGATGTTAAAAACCACGCGGTTCCTGCCGACACGGGGCTGAAAAAAGAAAACCGGACCGCGGTCCCCGAGCCAGATGAGCGGAGCGGCCATGATCAGAACGGGCAGGGCCAGCAGCACGAGCCCGAGTGCTGCGAGTACGATATCGCTGATGCGTTTCAAACGCTCAAACACGGGCTCGCGCGCGATTTGAAAACCTTCCTGAAAGAGCCAGGTTTGATTGAGCCGATACAGCGGGATTTTGCGCCAGTAGACCTCGTGGAAAAGTTCGAGAGTGTACGTCGGAACGCCGGAAAAATGGAGCTCGACGAGTTTTTGTGCGACCGAAGCAGGCAGTTCCTTGTTCGTCTCGCGCAGGATGATTGCGTCGATGTGGCCCTCGTGTTGTTTGAGGTATTGCGCTGCGTCGCCAAACGGCGGGAGGGTGATTCCTCCCGGCATGGTGTCCTCGATGTCGGGGACAAACGTGGCGTGAGTCGCGTACAGCACCGACTGCTTCATCCCGTTGCGCCGGCAATCCAGTTTGAACGCCACGCAATTTTCCGGCGTGCCGAGAAAAAGAAAATAGCGGTCCTGTTTGTGCGCGAGCTGGCGCTGATACAGCAGCCGCCGGTAGCTCAACGTGAGCGGAATCAGCACGAGAAACGCCGCGACCGTCACCAGGCGGCTGTCCTGCAGCTGAAAGCCCGCGGGAATCACGGCGTAGGTCAGCAGCAGCGTCGAGAGCATCACCAGGACGAGCGCAATGATGTGCAGGCTGGTGTACATGACCGACATCATGTCGGTGCGCCGGCTGTAACCGTCGATCAGGTACACGGCAAGAACGTGCATCACGACGGGGAGTGCGAGCGGGGTGATTCGCAGGCCAGTCCAGGTAATCAACCCGCGGCTCCAGGCGGCAAAATTGTAGGTGAGCACCACGGCGAGTACGTCCAGCAAAAGGAGCGCAATGGTGATTTTTCTTCCCTGGATCATGAAAGGACAATTTTCAGGTGGGGATCCAGCCGACGCAAACCGAAGTTCGCGGGCATGATCGGAGCGCAGCCACGGGGCAAACAGGAATACCGAAAGAACCGAAGAAATTTATGCCAGGAGCGGTCAGGAAACATTCCCACCCGCGAATTTGGGTCCGCTCTATTATCAGGAGATGTTATTCGCGTCATTGGCGTGATTCGCGGGAGGTACTCCGCTCGAGGATCTTTTCCCATTGGTCCAGCGCGGACTCGAAGCTGAAATGGCTTTCGTAGGCGACGCGGGCACGGCGCGAAAGGCCAAGCCGGTACTCTGGGTTGGCTTGCCACTGGACGAGTGTCTTCGCCAGTCCCACACCGTCTGCGGCAGCGAAGCTGGCGCCGCAATCTGCCTGCTCCAGCAGCGTCGGAATTTCCCCCGTTGGTGAACCAACAAAGATGACCGGACACGCGGCCGCGAGCACGCCGGCAAGTTTGCTCGGAAAGACGAAGGCAGAAAACTCCGGCTTGAGCGTGACGAGCTGAACGTCCGCCGCTCCAAGCGAAGCAGCCAGCGTGGCGCGGGGCGCCGAGGGTAGGATGCGGACATTCCTGAGATTGCGGGAGGTGATGGCGGAGCGAACTTCGCTCAAGCGGGCTCCCGTTCCGATGAACAGAAAAATAAATTCAGACCGGGCGTGGAGAATTTCCGCGGCCTCGAGAATCGCGGAGAATTCGTGCACGCGTCCGAGGTTGCCTGAATAAGAGACGACAAACTTGTCGGCGAGCCCCCACGCCGCGCGTTGCTCAGCGATGTCGATTGCGTCCGCGGATTGATGCAATTCGCGCGGCGCCCAATTCGACACGAGCTTGATGCGTTTCCGATCCACGCCGCGGGTGCCGATCAGACGGGCCATGGTTTCGCCAAGCGTCACGCAGCTATCGGCCTGACGCCACGCAGAGTCGCGCTTCCAGCGCAGCGGAAGAAGCGCGGCCTTTGCCACGAACCCCACGTGCGCGCTGACGATTTCCGGATATATGTCCTGAACCCAGTGGATCACGTGTGCGTCGCGTTTCTTTGCGATGGCCGTGAGTGCTGCTCCGAGCATCGGCGGATCAGTCATCGCGACCACGACGTCACCCGGCTGGAGCAACGTGCCGAGGGCCGTCCGGACCCGGCCGACAAAGCGCCAGTAATTCCGTCCACGGGAAAAAATTCCGCCGTGCTGATCGCCCGCACCGGTGCGGTGAATCGTGACGCCGTGATGGATTCCACTTTCGTCGCCCGCGGCGATGACGTGCACCGGCCATCCGCGCCTGGCCAGGCCTTCTGCGAGGTCGGTCAGTAACTGGGCAGTCGCTGCCGCTGACGGCCAGTAGACGCGATTGATAAAAATAATGCGCGGTCTAGCCATAATCCGCGCGATGAGCGCGCCGAAGTTTTGCGAGTTCTTCCGCGGCGAAGCGTTCGTAACGTGAGAGCAGAAGGCAGTAGCGGAACGCGCCCCGGCCATCGAGAAATCCACCGCGAAAAATGTACTGATAAATAAAACGGAGGAACGGACGGAACGGCATCAAATAGCTCAAAAGCTTCAGGGCGCGGCGGCGTTCGAGTGCGGAGCTGGTCACAGGCATGCGCAGGATGATTCCCATATTGCGGCGTTCCGCGAAACTGCGCACCGCTTCCTTCTTTGCGTAACTGCGATGTTTCACTTCCCATTCTCCCATGTCGGGCGCGGAGATGTCGTGAAAGTAGGCGCCTTGGAGGAAACCCATGCGCATGTTGGGGGCTTCGCGCTGACCGTGGCCGACTTGGATGAACCGGAAAGTCGTCGCCCGCACGCATCGCGCCTGCCACGCCGGATAATCGGTGCAACGGCGGAGCCAGCGACCATGAAACATCATGTGCGGTGCGACGTAATAACCATCGAGCTGCGCGTCGGGGGCTAGCGCCGCGCATTCCGCGAGCAGTTCCGGCGTCATCTGTTCATCCGCATCGAGATGAAAGACCCACGGATGCCGAAACGATATTTTTTCCTGAGCGAAGTTGCGTTGCGTCGCGAAGTCAAAAAACGGATTGGTGATGACGCGTGCGCCCGCGGCGGTCGCGATATCTGCGGTACGATCGGTGGACCCGGAATCGAGCACCACGATATCATCCACGCCCGCGAGCGACGCGAGGCATGTCGGCAGGTGGGATTCCTCGTTCAGGGTCAGAATGACCACGGAGACCGGAAACGTACGGGAAGGCATCACGTGCGCGGGAACTTTTCCGCACTGAGCACCGGCGCAACACTGAGCGATGCGTAGCGCACCGCACAATAAAGCGTCGCCCAAAACGTCATCATCACCGCGGGATTGGCAAAAGGGAATTCCACCCACGCATACAACAACACCAAGGCCACACCGGCGAGCAAGTAACGCGGCAACACGGACCGCACCGTGCGCCAACGAATCGAAAACAATGGCGCACCGATCAGAGCGCCCAGGAAGGCGGTGCCGACGAAGCCGACTTCGGCGAGCGATTGCAGCCAGTCGTTGTGGGCTTCGGCGTAGAACGGAATCCAGACCCACAGTTCGGTGGCGCGCTGCGTGTTGAAAATCCGGAAGACATGCGCGTAACTTTCCAGGCCCCAACCAAACCACGGTTTATCGAGAGCCATGCGCCAGGTATCGCGGTAGAGCGTCAGGCGCGAATTGAGCGTGTCCTCCTTCGCGATGGCGGCGAGTTGTTCAGAAGTGAGCACTGCGCGCTGGGCGATGACTTCCTGACCGAGGTAGTAAATTGCGCCGATCGCGAGAGCCGTGGTGATCAGAATAATGGTGAGCGGCGCGGCGACCGGGCGGCGTTCGTTGCGTCGGCGACGCACGACACGAATCAGCAAATGCACCAGTGAACCCAAAAGCAAAACGGCCATCAACACCGTGCACGAGCGCGACGCACTGAGTGGCACGCTCACAGCGAGTAAGAGGAGGGCGAGCGCGGCCAGCGGAATGGGGGTGTGCCAGAACGGACGGTCGTTATTTCGGCGGATCAAATGGTAAAGCAGTCCCAGGCAGACGGACGTGTTGAGCACCGTGAAGGCGCCCCAATGGTTGTGATAGACGAACGTCGAGAAAAATTTCGGGTTGGGCGATGTCACTGCCCCGAACCACAACCCTGAAGAGCCGACCAGTTTTTGAAACGTACCGAGGACTGCGAGGGCCACCGCATTGCCGCCAATGATCCACAGCACCGCACGCACAAAACGCCGGCTGGGGAGTGCAAGGGCGAGATTGAAACAGGAAAGGACAATGACGTTGAATTGCCAGAGTTCGCTCCACATCAGGCTGGGACGTGCTGAACTCGGCAGCCACGCGATTGGTTTGATCATGATCAACGTCGGTTCGCCGGCGCCGGGAATTTCCGCGAAGCTTGGATTGAATCCACTTATAGCCACGACAAGATCGTAGAGAATCAAAGGCCATAGCCAGCGTAGTGCGGAATCGGCGCGCTTGGGATCAATGCCCCCGTGATAATTCGCCCGGCACGCTGCGATAAAAAGTAGTACGCCTGCACCTCCCCAGATCGCGATGCCCCGGCGGGCCCAGGGGATCTGTCCGCCGAATGCCCAGGAAGTGAACACGAGTAACACCGCAAAATGGACCAGCACCGCTTTCGCAAGCCCGCCATTCCCGAGCTGGTCGCGACGAGGTTGTGAGTAGGCTTCAGCGGGCGTCATGCAAAAACAAAGTACGGCGAAATCCCCGCGGGTTTACACCAAGAATGTAGTGGAGTGAGAAATAATGCCGCCGGGGTGAAAAGCACCTCGGACGGCGCACGCGATACTTTATCCTCACCGCAAGGTGCCATAAAATCCCCGGAGCAAACGCGCGGCGTTTTCCCAGGAGTATTCTTTTTCGACCCAAGCGCGCCCGCGCTGACCTTTGCCGCGCAACTCATGGGCTGGTGTTGTCAGCGCGGTGTTAAGCGTCGTCGCAAATTTTCCCCATGGGACGCACCAGCCGCAACCTTCCTGGTGCAAACCGTGCCACGGGGTGGTGTCCGTTACGAGCGTAGGCACGCCGGCGGCGAGCGCTTCAGCAATCACCAAGCCGAAATTTTCAGAATGAGAGGGCAGGACGAAGAGCGAGGCAATGGCGTAAGGCGGCGGCCGACCGGCGCCATCGAGCACGGTGATCTTTTCCCCCGCTCCGAGCGCCGTGATGCGCGCCGACAATTCAGCGGCGGTGTATTCTTCAGCGACTCCGACCACGAGCAGGTGCCAGTCTCCGCGTCGCTCCGCGAGCCAGAGGTCAATCAACTCCAGCAGCCGCTTTTTCCGGTGAAACCTCGAGTAGAAGAGCGCGACTGGTCGGGTGCACGATGCCGGACAGAGTGTTTTCCAAACGTCGGACGCTCCCGACAGGTCTTCGAGCGATGGTAGCACGACGCCGTTCGGAGAGACGCAAATTGGCTGGGGAAAGCCCAGCTTTCGAATATCGTCCGCTTCCCCGGGGCTCGTTGCGTGCCACCCGGCGGCGGCGCGAAAAGCGCCGGGATGGACCAGGAGATTGGCGAGAAACTTTCTCCAACGATGATGACGATATGCCCATCCGCTCATCATGCCCCGGGGAGAAATGACCAGGGGGGCCTGCGATTTGCGCGAGGCGTCGTGGGCGTAACGCAACGTGAGCAGCCAGAGCGAGTGGTGATGGATGCAATCGTATTGCTGGGAACGCAGACGGCAGAGAAGCCCGGGCGAGCGGGAAAGGCGGAGTGGGGTAACGCGCGGAAAAGTTAAAATCTTTGCCTCATCGCCGTCGCCACTTGTCGCCACGTGCCCGGCTTCCGCCGTCGTGAGTAGATCTACCGGTCCACCGGTGCGAGCGAGGGCGTTGGCCAGGGATCGCACGGATTTCGAAGGCCCGCCATGACGGGCTTCGAGACTGGGAACGATATGGGCGACTTTCAGATGAGGTGGTTACGGGCTTCCGGACTGTGGCCAGAAATTTTAATGCGGGCTGTCGAGCCGGTGGGGCTAGGTTCCCGAGTGAGCAACAAAAGTATCGAAATCGGTGAGCAGAGCATCGGCGTAGACAGGATAGTCATAGGATTGCACGTCACGGGTTGCAGTTTGGGCGAGCGAGGCGCGAAGGACCGCGTCGCGCAGCAATCGAATAATCGCCGATGCCAGCTGGACCGCGGCGTCCGGGGCGTGGTGGTCGAAGACGAGGCCATTCTTTTCCTGGTGCACAAAATCGGTGAAGCAGGCGAGCTGGGAGACGACCGGCACGGCGCCCGCCGCCATGGCTTCGGCGACGGCGACACCAAAAGTTTCTCCCTGTTCGGCCAGGCTGGGGTAACAAAAAATTCCGATTCGTCGATACACCTCGGCCAGGGACTGTTCGTTGAACACCGGTTCCAAGACAGTAAGACGGCTCGCGGTGATCGCAGAAGCAATTTTGCCGGCGATTTCCTCTCGAAACGCCGGCCCTGAGCCGCCGCGCGTAACATCATAGGGTCCACAGAGCAGCACACGCCACGCCGGCAGTCCGGCAGTCCGGCTGACAAGTTGCACGGCTTCGGCGAACAGGCGCAGGCCTTTTTCTTCGTGAAAGCGGCCGACAAATCCCACCACGACGTCATTTGTTTTTCCCTCGTGTGCGCCGTGTCCATTCATCAATTGCCAGTCGATTGGATAGCCAGTGACGCGAACCACTGGCGCGAAGGCGGGATTTTCCGCGGTCACTTTGTCGCGGACAAAACTGGTGGGTGCGAGTATGCGCGAGATCTTGCGGTAGTGCCGGTATTGTCCTTTTGGCATGCGTCCCGTCATGAGCACCACACGGCCGGCCCGTGGTTTGAGCCACGCGAGCCAGGCGGGTAGAGCCACGGCATGAACGACCACCACGTCTGCGGTGGGTAGCGCGAAGAAAACGCGCCAGCTCCAGACAAAATCCAGGAGCAGGTTGCGCCAAAGTTTCCGCTGATGGTCGAATCCGCGCAGACGCACGTGATGAATGCCATCGCTGGTTTCTTCGTGGGGAAATTCCGACCAGCGCCTGGAAAAAAATGTCACCTCATGTCCACGGGCCGCAAATTGGCGGGCGAGATTGTACCAGGATTTTTCGGTCGCGCCGCCGCTGACCGGGGGCACGGGCAGAAAGAATCCGCTGACGATGGAAATGCGCATCTTTACGTGACCGCCGCATTCGCCAGCGCGCGGAGCAGTCCTTTGCTGGTTTCCCGGTAAGTGAACCGTGCAATGCGTGCGCTGGCATTTTGAGCCAGTCTTCCGAGTTCCTCCGACGACGCGCTCAGGGCTTTTCGCAGCGTGATGCCAAGAGCTTTGGGATCGTCCGCAGAAAACACCCAACCGGTTTCGCCAGCTTCGACGAGGTCACGTTGACAGCCGACCAGATCCGAGACGAGACAGGACACGCCGAGATGCATGGCTTCGTTCACGGCGAGGCCCCACGTTTCGTAGTTTCCACGCGACGGCAGGACAAAAATGTCCGCGAGCAGATAGCGGCTCGGCATTTCGGTTTGATTGGCAAACGGAAGGAAGCGAACGCAGCTACCGGGATTTGCGCTGGCGATTTGCTTCAACCGCTCTTTCTCGCCCCCGTCGCCGACGAATACGAGTGCGTCATTGGATGAAGCGACCTGAATAAATGCCTCGAGCAGCTCGACCGGTTGTTTTGCCGCTTCAAACTTTCCGGCGAAAAGGACAACGCGTTTTCCCGACAGTCCGAGGGCATTTTTCAGCGCAGCAGCGGCAACGCGGGCCAGTGGTTCCGCCGCTTGAAATCGTGCAGCGTCAACCGAGTGCGGTGCGGGAAATAACCGGTCGTCCGGGACACCGTAAATTTTAAAATAGTCCCGATTGGCTGTGCCAACATAGGTGATGGCGGCAAATTGTCCGTACAGCAGCCACAGTGGCAACCGGCGCACAAAGGAGGGAGCGCCACGGCCCAGAAAATGAGAATCGCCGCGGAAGATCAGGGGCACGCCGTGAAAGCGCGCCCACCACAGCGCGCGCTGATGCGAAAGATAGTTGTAGCCGAAAAGCAACAACGCGCCGGGATCCCACGCCGCGAGACGCGCGCAGAGTTCCGGATTGTTGAAGCCGTGAAAACTTTCCGCGCCGGGTTCCGACGAAATATTCGGCACGAATTCGCTCTCGTAGCCGGAAAGCAGGTCGACATCCCACTTGAACGCCGCGGCGAAACGGGGGTCACGTTTTTCGGTGACGCCGAACTCCCAGAGATAAAATACTTTGAACCGAAGCGACGTATTCGCCTGCAGCCAGCGGAACCACGGACTGTAGTATTGCACCGGATGCGAAAGCACGATCGCCAGGCGTGGAAAGGTGTTCATCGGCGGGGTTACGAACCTAAAATCTTGCGCAAAATGAGCGGTGCGCCCAGGACCACGATCATCGCCTGATAGAGTGACGAAATCCACGCCGCCATGGTCAGCTCTGAGCCGAACGACCAGGCGGTGAGCAAAATCATCATCAACCCTGCGAGGGAAAACATGGGACTAAGCCACGAGAGGATCTGCAGCTTTTTCAGACAAAATCCCCAGAAGGTGCCGAGCAACACGCACCCAATCATCCCGAAATTCGCGTAGGCCTCGGCCAACATGCCGAAAGCAATGGTCGTGGCGTTCGTCGCATCTTCATCCTGCAGGCCATAGTACACGGCGAGGCGGTAAGTCGCGATATGCGAACGTGGTTTGCTTGGCCAAAATACACGCGGAACCAGTTGCGGAAGGACATAGCCATAAGTCTCCCCGTTCAGAAAAGGCTGCCGGTCGGGAGAATAATTGATCACGAGGCACAATAGGTGAATCAACGAGGTACGTTCCAGAAGTTTACGGCCAGAGGAGATTTTATGCGCGCCATCCTCAGGGGAGGTTTGCAGGCCATAGCCAATCCATTCGCCGTAGAACGCCGGTAGTCCGGTAATACCGGGAAGTGGAACTTGATATTCCCAGTATTTCTGCCGCATCTGACTTTTTCCATTGTGTAAAATCGCCAGCAGGGAAAAGGCGCTGAGAATCACGATCCAAGGAATGCGTTTTCCTCCGGAAAGATAGCCCAGCAGTGCGATGCCCAACAACGACAGGGTATCGATCAGGAGGAGGCTCATGGTTTGGAAGATCATCTGTGGTACGAGCGTACAGATGATGATTGCCTTGTCCGACTCGGTCAGTTCGCCGCGTCCCCACCGCTGGCAACTGATAAAGGTGCACAGGATGCCCACCCCGAAAAACCCTGCGCGCAATATGCTTTCGAATTCCACCGGAATCCAATGGGTGAACGTCGACACGCCGACGTACGCACTGGAAAGGACCAACCCAAAGACGACATATTGTTCCACCTGGCGTCCGAGGATTTCCTGGTTCCAAAACGAACCTTCGCCCGGCCGGCCGCGGGTAATCTGGTACACGGTAATTGCGGTGATCTGATAAAGAATCACGGCCCAACCAGCTTTGCTGATAACGTCAGGATGGTACTGCAACAACTGCTCGTGTCCGTTGAGTAGCGGAATGGCGTAGGCATTTGCGCACAGCAGCATGATCGGCTCGAACACCGGGAAGCGGGAGCCACCGGATTTTGCCCACAATAGTCCCGGTACGAACGATAAGGTGAAAATCGTCAGCCCTTGATACAGGTGCAGGCTTTCGTAGACTTGCGCGTGGTATCCGAGATAGGCCAGGGCACCGGCAAGGAGCGCCAGCCCGGTGTTGAACAAGGTTCGTCCGCGTTGTTCATGCGAAGTGCCGAGCAGCGCATAGTCTGACCGTGCGTCGCTCGGTTCCGGTGAATTTACCGCGTGACTCACGGCGTATGGATTTCAAGCGCAGCTGACGCTGCGGACAGTTCTTGCAGTTGGCCGGCCGCAACTGCCGCCGCACTCCATTGCGCGGTGGAGAGTGAAACTGAAGGAGTCTCACGTGAAAACTCACCAAGGCGCGCCACCGTTTCTTGAATGAGAGATTGCGTCAATTCACCCGGCGAAAAAACAATGCAACCCAGTCCGAGCGACGCGAGCCGGGTGACGACCACACTGCCGCGTGGAGCGATGGCCAGCACCGGTCGCCCGGCGGCCAGCACCGTCATCAGCTTTGAGGGCACAAATTCAAGATCGGTCGATCCAAAGAGCAGGTTTACCCCGGCTTCCAAGGTAACACGCAACGAATCCAAGTAACCAAGTCGGTCAGTCTGCTCATATACGGAGGCTTGCACGCCGTGGCGTTCAGCCAGCTCCGGGGTGGCTGGCACGCCCGTGGATCGAGGCGAATAACTGGTGCCGAAAAAGTGTGCCGATAATGCGATGCCGGAGTTTTTCATTTCCGCCATGGCTGCGAAGAGCAAGTCCACCGCGGGCAACATGCCGGGACCAATTGCTCCTGCGAAGGCCAGCCGGATTCCGCCTGCGGGTAGGATTGAACGCTCGCGCAGCGTTTTCTTCAGGAGCGCCAAATCTGGATCCGGCGAACCGAACGGCAGTTCGATGCCGGGAACGCGGACGATTTCAGGATAGCGCACACGCAAGGTGTCGAGATAAGCGGCAGAAACGCTGATCAGCCGCGCGGCTCCGCGCATGGTCCACCCCTCCAACAGACGTCCGGTCGCGTCGGCGATCCGGTATTTCCAGCCTCCGGGCGGCCGCGGGGCCCCGGGACGATCATAGAAATCACTGACCCAGGGGTCCTGCAGATCGATCACATAGGGAACTCGGAAAAGCATTTTCCAAAGGCGCCCCAATGGAAGCGTAATGAACATCGTCGTTGAGAAATAGACCACGTCATAACGTTTGCTGAAAAGCTGCCAGCACCCGTTGAGAAACAAAAATGGGAGTGAGCGAAGCGCCACGTTGTTAACGCCGAGTCGCGCGGTCCATTTCCGGGATAAACAGAAGGCGCGCACGATTTCCACTTCTTCCGGCACCATCGCCAGCAATTCCGATTCGACGGGTGCCGTGGGTGAGGGATCCGCGACGGTGAGGACCGTGACGTCCCAGCCTGCAGCAACAAAAGCAGGCAGGCTCATTCGCACGCGTTGCATGTCCGGTGCGTTGACGGGCGGAAAATGAGGACTGACGATGAGAACCCGCATGAAATACGGACGGTGACGTTCGCAGCTACCGCGGCGGCGTGCCCGCAGGTGACGGTTTGGTGAGGAAAAAATATTCCGGATCCTTCAGGCAGAAATCCACGAGTTCGGGCGGGAGCGGTGCGGCGGCCGCGGGCGGGGTCGCTTCCAATTGTGAGCGGTAGCATCGCAGCGCACGTTCTTTGAGCGTGTGATAGTCCTCGGCCGACAGAAAAAAAATTTCGCGATGGCGGAAAATTTTGGAGGCAAGTAGCAGGGGATTCCACCAAGACCAAATCGGATACTGCCAGATTTCCGGGGAATGGCCGGCACGCGTCGCCGCTTCCTGCGCCAGGCCGATGATCGGGTCGTGTTCCGAACTCCCATCGGGACTGCAAGGAACAAACAACCGGCCTGGCCGGACAGACCTGAGTAGGGCGGCCAGGCGATCGATCAATGCCGCCTTGCGCTGAGCGGAAAGCGAATCGAGCGTGCCGTCAGGTTCGTTCCAGAATTGAACACACGCGGAGTCCACGCCGAGTTTTTCCATCGCGGCGAGTGCTTCGCGATGACGAAGTGAAATCAGGTCGGTTGCGGAAATTGCCTGCCCCCGGTGGGAGGCACCACCATCCGTGAGGAAGACCACATGCAGCTCCTGGCCCTCGTGGCGTTTTCGGGCGATCAATCCTCCACAGGCGAGGGTTTCATCGTCCTGATGCGGCGCCAGAATCACGCAGGGAGATCTTGACACCACGTATGGCCGGCTGAGGCCGGCCATGAAAAGTCGGCTGATCCGAACGGCGCATCGCCGAATAAAGACTTTCGCGTGAGGCAAATTCATTGGCGGGTGAGGGCCTGATCCACCGCGGTGAGCAGGTGAACTGATTCCTTTTCCCAGCAGAAAATTGCCTTCGCGGCGGCGCGGGCGGCCCGTTGCATCCCACGCAAGTGCGCGCGGTCGGCAATCAAGTTGTCCAGGTCGGCGGCCAGTTGGGTGGTTTCACCGGCCTTCACCAGCAATCCGCAATCGGGCGCGGCGCGCAGCACTTCGCTTTGGCCCGCGGTATCGGTGGCGATCACGGCGAGACCGGCGTTCAGGTATTGGAAAATTTTATTCGTGATGGTGAGGTCGCGATTGAGCGGCCATTTGGGTTCGAGGGCGAGGCCGACGTCGAATTGAGCAAGGGTGTCGGGGAGATCGTTGGGACTCACCAAGGGAAGGTGATGCAGCTGGGCGCGACGTTCCGGGGGCAACAACTGCCGGAGCCGTTCGCAGTAACCCGGACGTTCGTCGCCGAGCAGATGCACGGAACTCGGATTTTGCGTGCGCGTCCAGGCGGACAAAAATAATTCCAGTCCGCGCCCGGGACCGATGGTTTGGGAGAACCAAATGAAACGAGGCGGCTGGTCCGGCAGCGTCTGGTCCACTCGCGAAATAGGCTGCAACGGAAAAACGTTGCGGAGGACGAGGGGTAGCGGGCAGCCGTAGGCGTTAGCGAGGCCGTCGGCCATGCTTTGCGAAGTGGCCGCGCTGTACGCGGCGTGGGTGAGTGCGAACTGTTCGGCGCGACGCAGTAATTTGAGCGGGCGGCTTTTCCGATCCGCATAAAGCAAGTCCTCGGAATACCAGTCCTCAACATCGACGGCCACCCGACGGCCGGCACGAATGAGGTGCCCTGCGATCCAAGTGGGAATTTCCGTGTGTACGATCGTGAGGTCAGCGGGAAAGGAGCGGGCAAGGCGAAGCAGCGCGGAAGCCGGACCGAGGGACTGGGCCGTCTCCATGCCAGTTTTGCTCAACAAGTGTCGCGCTGCCCAAGTGGCGCCGCGTTGAAAAAAATCTGCCAGCTGCGAGCGACCCGTTTTCGTGGCATAGTCGAGGATTACCCGCTTGAAAGGCAGACCCGCGAGTAACTCGAGATCGATTTGCTCGAAGCGGTCCTGGACCGAAATTGTCATCACGGTGACGTCGTAACCCGCGGCGCCGAGTAAAGTTGCTTCCTTCACCACGCGCGGATTCCGGCAGAGGTGCGAGGACGTCAAAATGAGAATTTTCGAGTGTCTCACCGGGCTGGGGCGGACTGCGGGGGTTGGTCGGCGGCGTCAGCGAAAGCCGGAGTGCCCCGAAGCTGTGCAACGAATTGTCCGTTGCAGGGTCCCAGCGCGGAATCTTCGCCTCGTTTTATCGCGGACGATGGCCGGGGCTTCGCGACGCCGATAGTTGTGATCAGATGCGACACTTGCTTGGTCACGGTGAGTGCGGTGGAGTTTGAGCCGAATTGACAAGATCAAGGAAGCGCTGCGCGCATTTTTCCAGGGTGAGATTTTCGAGAATATAGTCGCGTGAGGCGAAGCGTCCCTCGGACAGACGGGAAAGAAACACAGGCAGTTGTTCGGTGAATTCAGCTGCGTCGCAAAATTTCAGCCCGCAGCGGGCGTCAAAATAGGGCACTGAGGTGGCGGGTATCACTGGCTGGCCCCATTTGAAACGCTCGGGGTCCTCCACGAAGCCGGGTTCCCAAGTAAAGAGCGGCACCCCGGCGGACAGGCATTCCTGCGCGGCGATGCCCTGACTCTCGTGGCCAGCGAGGAAAATCATCGCACGCGACTGGTGCAGCGCCCGGCGGAAATCCGCGGGATCGTAGGTTCCATAGCGGATTTCCGTAAAGGTGAGACTCTGTCGGGCGAGAGCGGATTTGATCGGCTCGAGTAAAGTGGGAATCAGTGTTTCGCGATTCCAGCGGATTTTATCATAGATTAAAAAGTCGGTGGTTTTGTCCACCCGTTTGTCCGGGCACCATTTGCTGATATCAATGCCCACTGGCCAGATTGCGCAACGGTCGCCGCTTTCCAGCACAGTGGGATCCGAAGCTTGGAATTCACGTGACTTGAAGTCGCGGC
>JADMIO013008197.1_pt1 | contig 113547 bp, 104 predicted proteins | sample 8958161 | NCBI WGS metagenome assembly JADMIO01 (sample SAMN16585339, study PRJNA669376) | soil metagenome | isolation source: Crop rotation soil | place: USA: Cullars Rotation, Alabama | collected 2011
ATCAGACCGACGATACGAGTGGGACCGTGGTCCCAGACTAATAATCAGACCGACGATACGAGTGGGACCGTGGTCCCAGTCTGATTATCAGACCGACGATACAAGTGGAACAGTTATGCCCGGGAATTCCTGCAGGATCGATCCGCTCGAGAAGCTTTCTAGTGGTACCAACCCAGGCAGGTAGCACAGTGCGCGCCCACTGCCTTACGGATAGCACGACGCATCTTCGCCGCAGCGTTGTTCCCACGGGCGATAGCAGCACGCCGCTTCGCATGGCTCTTCACACTGCGCTGTGCCTGATAGGTGGCGTGGTGCTGAGCACAGCGCCCACCATGAGTAGCCCAGTCCCTACAGTCGAGACACCGGGTACGCATAGGGCACCCCCCCCCCCCTTCCGGGGACACCCCCCTATCCGTCGACACCCCCCTACCTACTCACGTGAGTAGGCTGGGCGCGGCAGCGCTAGAAGCGACCGCCCGTCATGAAGTGGGCAGTGAGCCAACCCATGAAGGCCAGTAGCGCAAAGCGTCGAGCACGCACCCAACCCGAAGGCTTGCCTGTACTGCCGCTTTGCGTGGCGAACCATGACCAGACGTGTTCGCTCAGCGTGTCGCCCGGCTTCTTATTGAAGAGCGCTCGACCCTCAATGACGCCGAACGCGGCAAGCCATGCGAGCCAAGCGATTGTGTATCCGCTCATTGAGCCCCCCGACGGATTCGAACCGCCGACCCCCTGATTACGAAACAGGCGCTCTAACCGAACTGAGCTAGGGAGGCAACGCCGGTCGCTCAACCCTGGGAGAGATCAGGGGAGTGACCGGCCTGAGTGGGTAGCGCTCGACGCCGTTCCTTAGCGGTGCTTGATGCGTGGCGCGTAAACCCCTCTACCTATATGAAGGTTGTCGGCAACCTGATTCGGGGTCACAGCGAAGGGCGCCCGGGTGACGCTGTGATGAAGTGGCGTGAAGTCTGGATTACCCAATGAGAAGTCATTAGGAATGTGTGTTTCGAGTCATTCCGTCACAGCATCACTTCCCCCAGGTCAACGGCTCGCCCCGCTGTGCTGTGGTGACGGAGTCACTGTTACTTAGGCTAACTAACTAAACCGAGACAAGAGAAATGGGCCGACCGGGGGACCGGCCGACCCTTCCCGCTGCCCCAGGAAGCCCGCTGTGCGCCCGTCTCAGCGCCTAACAGGCTTCCCGGGTGTCTCGCTACGCCGCTACGTCTTCCGTGCCGTCCTGGGCGTCGTCTTCGTCGTCGTCGGTCGGCGGCTTCGCCCACGTGATCGAAGCGCGCTTCTCGATGGGCGTTCCCTGCCCCCTGCCCGTAGTCGACTTCGTGACAACGATCTTGTCTACGAAGAGCCCGACGAACACGCGCTTGTCGTCTACTGACGCGCGCCCCCACCACGACTTAGGGCCGGTCGGGTCAGCGTCGGCGTCTTCGGGGAACCATTGGTCAAGGGGAAGCTTCGGGGCTTCGGCGGCTTCAAGTTCGGCAAGCCGCTCTTCCGCCCCTTGCTGCCGGAGCGTCAGCGCTGCCTGTTGCTTCCGGAAGTGCTTCCTGCCAACGGGTCCGTCGTACGCGCCTGCCGCGCGGTCTTCGTACAGCTCTTCAAGGGCGTTCAGGGCGTCGGCGCGCTCCGCAACAAGGTTCGCCCGTTCGCCGCTCTTCTCAGGCGCCTCAGTGAGCTTGCCGAAGCGTCGGGCGGCTTCCCACAGAAGCGCCAACGTCTCTTCGTCGCCTTCGGCGTGCCTGATCTTGTTGAAGATGCGTTCCGCAACGAACTTGTCGAGTGCCGCCATGCTGACGTTGCACGTGCCTTCGTGCTGCCCAGGTGCGGACGGGTCGACCACCTTCCGGCGACGGCAGCGGTAAGAGTCCTTGATCGATTCTTCCCCGCGCTTCGAAGTCATGACGGCGCCACACTCGCAGTACAGCTTGTCCATGGCGGACAGAATGGCTTGCCCCCGGGAAAGCCCCTTGCCGCGCCCCCTGCCGTCCAACCACGCCTGAAGCTCATACCACTCAGCGGGCTCGATGATCGGTCCGCAATCAAGCTCGACCGGCCGGAGCGTGATCGGGTCGCGCTGAATGCGGTAACCCTCAATCTTCGTGGTCGGCGTGCCGTCCGGCTTCTTCTTGTAGATCACCTCAGCGGCGAAGCCCGCAATACGCGGGTCCCGAAGGATTCGCATAACGGTTGCCGGGTCCCAGGCGCTTGAAGCGGTCTTCTTCCCAATCGTCTCGCCCCGGGTCGGCACGGCGTCAGCGTCCATGCGCTTACAAAGCCCCGTGATGCTGCCCGGGTGAATGGCGGCTTGACTGCCCGGCTTGAAGGGAAGGTGTTTGTGCGTCTTGATCTCACGCCACCACCACCGGATTACGTCGGGCTCGAACTCGAAGGGTCCGGTAAGGGGAGTGGTCGAGTGCGCAAGCTTGTTGATGACGACATTGACCATTCGGCCGTTGCGCGTGATCTCCTTCGTCTCCGAAACAAGCTCGAAGCCGTAAGGCGCCTTCCCGCCGACGTACCCGCCCAATTCGCGCTGAAGGTTCTTCGTGTCGAGAATCTTCGCCGACTTCAGCGAAGATTCTTTGTGCGACGCGTCGAGCCGCATAATCAGGTGAATCAGGTCCATGACGTTTCCCTGCCGGAAGACGCCTTCCTGAGTGGAAACAATCGTCACGCCCAGGGCGAGCAATTCCGAGACAATCGGAATCGCGTCCATGACCTTCAGGCGCGAGAAGCGCGACACGTCATAGACAATGATCATGTTGAGCCGCCCGGCGCGGCATTCGTTCAGGATGCGTTCGAACTCCGGGCGCTCCGCCGTCCCGAACGCCGACGTGCCCGGCGCTTCGCTGAAATGCCCGACGAACCTGAACCGGCCCCCGTCGCGCTCGACTTCGCGCTGAAGGTCGGCCGCCTTGTCTTCGTTGGCGCTACGCTGTGTCGCTGGGCTTGCTGCGCTCGAATTCTCGCGCTCGCGCGACTGACGGTCGTAAGCACCCGCGTACGTGTCCACCCCGGTCACAACCCCTTGTGTCATGTCGGCGACCCTACGCCCCCAACTGAGAGAACTCAAAGGTTACCCCAGTTGGGGCACTACTCCCGAAAACCGCTTCTGACCTGGGAAAACGTGAAGCCCCGGGGCATCCGCTGAGGGTTGCCGCCGGGGCTTCGGTGTGTCCGTCAGTACGGGCCATAGAGGGGCGTCGTGTAACCCACCCAGGGCGATTGCTCCGGCACGGGGAAGCCGCGCCACGCCTTCGGGACGTCGCGGTGAGTTCAGGCTTTTTCATATCTCATTGCCCCCGGACGAGCGTCTGCTCCGCCATTCGCCGTCCGCCGTGCCAATCGGATCAGCCGTCCAAATGCGGGATTTTCGTTAGTCGGAGGCCAAACGGCATTGAGCGTCAGCATATCATCAGCGAGCTGAAGAAAGACAATCCCCGATCCGCTCCACGTGTTGCCCCAGCAATCAGCGCGACCTTGCCCCTCCAACGTCATCTCGTTCTCCGCTCATGAGCTCAGCCACTGGCGAGCGGCATCGCATTCTTCGCATCCCGCCTCTGGCGGATGCAGGAAGATCAACGGATCTCGGCCCAGTTGACCCAGGGCTGTCGCCACAATGTCGCGGGAGCGGATCAACCGAGCAAAGGCATGACCGACTGGACCTTCCTTCTGAAGGCTCTTCTCCTTGAGCCACCTGTCCGCCAAGGCAAAGCGCTCACAGCAGTGGTCATTCTCGAGATAATCGACGCGTACCAACTTGCCATCCTGAAGAATGGTGCAGTGTCTCGGCACCCCATAGGGAACCTTTGCCATCAACTCGGCAAGATGCAGCGTCGTGTTGGCATCGTGTCCCACGCCGAGGAGAAGTACCTGCCCATCGAGTTCATGGACACGGGCGACCGGGCTTGCAGGCGAGTGAGGTGGCAGGGGCAATGGATCAGAGATGATCTGCTCTGCCTGTGGCCCCGCTGCCGCAAAGGCAAATGGATGGGCGCTGCGCTTTACATTTGGCAGGCGCCAGAATGTGTCAGAGACAACTCCAAGGTCCGGTGTAACGGGCGACGTGGCAGGATCGAACGGCTCGTCGTCCAGACCTGACCACGAGGGCATGACGAGCGTCCCTCCCGGACCCAGCGCAGCACGCAGGGCCTCGATCAGTCCAAGTGGCCCATCTTCGAGGGGCCGGACGCTACGGAAGGAGCTGTGGACCAGCAGCACACCGCCGGGGGTAACCCCAAGGTTGAGAAGCTGACCGATGAGCTCGGCTTTTCGCCATTCGTATTGCACGACATTGCACTCCACCGCTGATGACATCAGTCGATCATAGCACGATCAACGGCACTGTTGCAAATAGTCGGTGGTGATAAACTTATCATCCCCTTTTGCTGATGGAGCTGCACATGAACCCATTCAAAGGCCGGCATTTTCAGCGTGACATCATTCTGTGGGCCGTACGCTGGTACTGCAAATACGGCATCAGTTACCGTGAGCTGCAGGTCGACGGATCTTTTCCGCTGCATAACCCTGCTTCGGGGTCATTATAGCGATTTTTTCGGTATATCCATCCTTTTTCGCACGATATACAGGATTTTGCCAAAGGGTTCGTGTAGACTTTCCTTGGTGTATCCAACGGCGTCAGCCGGGCAGGATAGGTGAAGTAGGCCCACCCGCGAGCGGGTGTTCCTTCTTCACTGTCCCTTATTCGCACCTGGCGGTGCTCAACGGGAATCCTGCTCTGCGAGGCTGGCCGGCTACCGCCGGCGTAACAGATGAGGGCAAGCGGATGGCTGATGAAACCAAGCCAACCAGGAAGGGCAGCCCACCTATCAAGGTGTACTGCCTTCCAGACGAACGAAGAGCGATTGAGGAAAAGGCGGCGGCGGCCGAGAGAGAATATTCAGGCCAGTTATGCTTTCTGGCCTGTAACAAAGGACATTAAGTAAAGACAGATAAACGTAGACTAAAACGTGGTCGCATCAGGGTGCTGGCTTTTCAAGTTCCTTAAGAATGGCCTCAATTTTCTCTATACACTCAGTTGGAACACGAGACCTGTCCAGGTTAAGCACCATTTTATCGCCCTTATACAATACTGTCGCTCCAGGAGCAAACTGATGTCGTGAGCTTAAACTAGTTCTTGATGCAGATGACGTTTTAAGCACAGAAGTTAAAAGAGTGATAACTTCTTCAGCTTCAAATATCACCCCAGCTTTTTTCTGCTCATGAAGGTTAGATGCCTGCTGCTTAAGTAATTCCTCTTTATCTGTAAAGGCTTTTTGAAGTGCATCACCTGACCGGGCAGATAGTTCACCGGGGTGAGAAAAAAGAGCAACAACTGATTTAGGCAATTTGGCGGTGTTGATACAGCGGGTAATAATCTTACGTGAAATATTTTCCGCATCAGCCAGCGCAGAAATATTTCCAGCAAATTCATTCTGCAATCGGCTTGCATAACGCTGACCACGTTCATAAGCACTTGTTGGGCGATAATCGTTACCCAATCTGGATAATGCAGCCATCTGCTCATCATCCAGCTCGCCAACCAGAACACGATAATCACTTTCGGTAAGTGCAGCAGCTTTACGACGGCGACTCCCATCGGCAATTTCTATGACACCAGATACTCTTCGACCGAACGCCGGTGTCTGTTGACCAGTCAGTAGAAAAGAAGGGATGAGATCATCCAGTGCGTCCTCAGTAAGCAGCTCCTGGTCACGTTCATTACCTGACCATACCCGAGAGGTCTTCTCAACACTATCACCCCGGAGCACTTCAAGAGTAAACTTCACATCCCGACCACATACAGGCAAAGTAATGGCATTACCGCGAGCCATTACTCCTACGCGCGCAATTAACGAATCCACCATCGGGGCAGCTGGTGTCGATAACGAAGTATCTTCAACCGGTTGAGTATTGAGCGTATGTTTTGGAATAACAGGCGCACGCTTCATTATCTAATCTCCCAGCGTGGTTTAATCAGACGATCGAAAATTTCATTGCAGACAGGTTCCCAAATAGAAAGAGCATTTCTCCAGGCACCAGTTGAAGAGCGTTGATCAATGGCCTGTTCAAAAACAGTTCTCATCCGGATCTGACCTTTACCAACTTCATCCGTTTCACGTACAACATTTTTTAGAACCATGCTTCCCCAGGCATCCCGAATTTGCTCCTCCATCCACGGGGACTGAGAGCCATTACTATTGCTGTATTTGGTAAGCAAAATACGTACATCAGGCTCGAACCCTTTAAGATCAACGTTCTTGAGCAGATCACGAAGCATATCGAAAAACTGCAGTGCGGAGGTGTAGTCAAACAACTCAGCAGGCGTGGGAACAATCAGCACATCAGCAGCACATACGACATTAATCGTGCCGATACCCAGGTTAGGCGCGCTGTCAATAACTATGACATCATAGTCATGAGCAACAGTTTCAATGGCCAGTCGGAGCATCAGGTGTGGATCGGTGGGCAGTTTACCTTCATCAAATTTGCCCATTAACTCAGTTTCAATACGGTGCAGAGCCAGACAGGAAGGAATAATGTCAAGCCCCGGCCAGCAAGTGGGCTTTATTGCATAAGTGACATCGTCCTTTTCCCCAAGATAGAAAGGCAGGAGAGTGTCTTCTGCATGAATATGAAGATCTGGTACCCATCCGTGATACATTGAGGCTGTTCCCTGGGGGTCGTTACCTTCCACGAGCAAAACACGTAGCCCCTTCAGAGCCAGATCCTGAGCAAGATGAACAGAAACTGAGGTTTTGTAAACGCCTCCTTTATGGGCAGCAACCCCGATCACCGGTGGAAATACGTCTTCAGCACGTCGCAATCGCGTACCAAACACATCACGCATATGATTAATTTGTTCAATTGTATAACCAACACGTTGCTCAACCCGTCCTCGAATTTCCATATCCGGGTGCGGTAGTCGCCCTGCTTTCTCGGCATCTCTGATAGCCTGAGAAGAAACCCCAACTAAATCCGCTGCTTCACCTATTCTCCAGCGCCGGGTTATTTTCCTCGCTTCCGGGCTGTCATCATTAAACTGTGCAATGGCGATAGCCTTCGTCATTTCATGACCAGCGTTTATGCACTGGTTAAGTGTTTCCATGAGTTTCATTCTGAACATCCTTTAATCATTGCTTTGCGTTTTTTTATTAAATCTTGCAATTTACTGCAAAGCAACAACAAAATCGCAAAGTCATCAAAAAACCGCAAAGTTGTTTAAAATAAGAGCAACACTACAAAAGGAGATAAGAAGAGCACATACCTCAGTCACTTATTATCACTAGCGCTCGCCGCAGCCGTGTAACCGAGCATAGCGAGCGAACTGGCGAGGAAGCAAAGAAGAACTGTTCTGTCAGATAGCTCTTACGCTCAGCGCAAGAAGAAATATCCACCGTGGGAAAAACTCCAGGTAGAGGTACACACGCGGATAGCCAATTCAGAGTAATAAACTGTGATAATCAACCCTCATCAATGATGACGAACTAACCCCCGATATCAAGTCACATGACGAAGGGAAAGAGAAGGAAATCAACTGTGACAAACTGCCCTCAAATTTGGCTTCCTTAAAAATTACAGTTCAAAAAGTATGAGAAAATCCATGCAGGCTGAAGGAAACAGCAAAACTGTGACAAATTACCCTCAGTAGGTCAGAACAAATGTGACGAACCACCCTCAAATCTGTGACAGATAACCCTCAGACTATCCTGTCGTCATGGAAGTGATATCGCGGAAGGAAAATACGATATGAGTCGTCTGGCGGCCTTTCTTTTTCTCAATGTATGAGAGGCGCATTGGAGTTCTGCTGTTGATCTCATTAACACAGACCTGCAGGAAGCGGCGGCGGAAGTCAGGCATACGCTGGTAACTTTGAGGCAGCTGGTAACGCTCTATGATCCAGTCGATTTTCAGAGAGACGATGCCTGAGCCATCCGGCTTACGATACTGACACAGGGATTCGTATAAACGCATGGCATACGGATTGGTGATTTCTTTTGTTTCACTAAGCCGAAACTGCGTAAACCGGTTCTGTAACCCGATAAAGAAGGGAATGAGATATGGGTTGATATGTACACTGTAAAGCCCTCTGGATGGACTGTGCGCACGTTTGATAAACCAAGGAAAAGATTCATAGCCTTTTTCATCGCCGGCATCCTCTTCAGGGCGATAAAAAACCACTTCCTTCCCCGCGAAACTCTTCAATGCCTGCCGTATATCCTTACTGGCTTCCGCAGAGGTCAATCCGAATATTTCAGCATATTTAGCAACATGGATCTCGCAGATACCGTCATGTTCCTGTAGGGTGCCATCAGATTTTCTGATCTGGTCAACGAACAGATACAGCATACGTTTTTGATCCCGGGAGAGACTATATGCCGCCTCAGTGAGGTCGTTTGACTGGACGATTCGCGGGCTATTTTTACGTTTCTTGTGATTGATAACCGCTGTTTCCGCCATGACAGATCCATGTGAAGTGTGACAAGTTTTTAGATTGTCACACTAAATAAAAAAGAGTCAATAAGCAGGGATAACTTTGTGAAAAAACAGCTTCTTCTGAGGGCAATTTGTCACAGGGTTAAGGGCAATTTGTCACAGACAGGACTGTCATTTGAGGGTGATTTGTCACACTGAAAGGGCAATTTGTCACAACACCTTCTCTAGAACCAGCATGGATAAAGGCCTACAAGGCGCTCTAAAAAAGAAGATCTAAAAACTATAAAAAAAATAATTATAAAAATATCCCCGTGGATAAGTGGATAACCCCAAGGGAAGTTTTTTCAGGCATCGTGTGTAAGCAGAATATATAAGTGCTGTTCCCTGGTGCTTCCTCGCTCACTCGACCGGGAGGGTTCGAGAAGGGGGGGCACCCCCCTTCGGCGTGCGCGGTCACGCGCACAGGGCGCAGCCCTGGTTAAAAACAAGGTTTATAAATATTGGTTTAAAAGCAGGTTAAAAGACAGGTTAGCGGTGGCCGAAAAACGGGCGGAAACCCTTGCAAATGCTGGATTTTCTGCCTGTGGACAGCCCCTCAAATGTCAATAGGTGCGCCCCTCATCTGTCAGCACTCTGCCCCTCAAGTGTCAAGGATCGCGCCCCTCATCTGTCAGTAGTCGCGCCCCTCAAGTGTCAATACCGCAGGGCACTTATCCCCAGGCTTGTCCACATCATCTGTGGGAAACTCGCGTAAAATCAGGCGTTTTCGCCGATTTGCGAGGCTGGCCAGCTCCACGTCGCCGGCCGAAATCGAGCCTGCCCCTCATCTGTCAACGCCGCGCCGGGTGAGTCGGCCCCTCAAGTGTCAACGTCCGCCCCTCATCTGTCAGTGAGGGCCAAGTTTTCCGCGAGGTATCCACAACGCCGGCGGCCGGCCGCGGTGTCTCGCACACGGCTTCGACGGCGTTTCTGGCGCGTTTGCAGGGCCATAGACGGCCGCCAGCCCAGCGGCGAGGGCAACCAGCCGAGGGCTTCGCCCTGTCGCTCGACTGCGGCGAGCACTACTGGCTGTAAAAGGACAGACCACATCATGGTTCTGTGTTCATTAGGTTGTTCTGTCCATTGCTGACATAATCCGCTCCACTTCAACGTAACACCGCACGAAGATTTCTATTGTTCCTGAAGGCATATTCAAATCGTTTTCGTTACCGCTTGCAGGCATCATGACAGAACACTACTTCCTATAAACGCTACACAGGCTCCTGAGATTAATAATGCGGATCTCTACGATAATGGGAGATTTTCCCGACTGTTTCGTTCGCTTCTCAGTGGATAACAGCCAGCTTCTCTGTTTAACAGACAAAAACAGCATATCCACTCAGTTCCACATTTCCATATAAAGGCCAAGGCATTTATTCTCAGGATAATTGTTTCAGCATCGCAACCGCATCAGACTCCGGCATCGCAAACTGCACCCGGTGCCGGGCAGCCACATCCAGCGCAAAAACCTTCGTGTAGACTTCCGTTGAACTGATGGACTTATGTCCCATCAGGCTTTGCAGAACTTTCAGCGGTATACCGGCATACAGCATGTGCATCGCATAGGAATGGCGGAACGTATGTGGTGTGACCGGAACAGAGAACGTCACACCGTCAGCAGCAGCGGCGGCAACCGCCTCCCCAATCCAGGTCCTGACCGTTCTGTCCGTCACTTCCCAGATCCGCGCTTTCTCTGTCCTTCCTGTGCGACGGTTACGCCGCTCCATGAGCTTATCGGGTCCACTCGCGAACGCAGAAAGGCCCACCCGAAGGTGAGCCAGTGTGATTACATTTGCGGCCTAACTGTGGCCAGTCCAGTTACGCTGGAGTCACTAGTATTTAGGTGACACTATAGAAGCGGCCGCGACAACTTGTCCACGTGGAATTCTAAGCTTAGGATCCCAATGTGCTGGAAACGAGGACCGCGATCACCTCGCTCACGAGTACGGCGGCGATGACCATGCCGCCGCCCACCACGATCGCCCGCGCCAAGGTCACGTCGCCGGCGATGGCCACGGAGACCGCGAACAACGCCATGTAATAGGTCACGAGGATGCGACTCGCTCGAGGCGATCCCGAGAGCACGCCGACGGTCACACTGCCTGTCAGACACATCAACAGGAAGCCGGGCCACCAGTGCCCGAAGGGCTTCGTCGACACCAGGTAGGCAACCGGAGCCAGCACCGCACCGAACGCCGCTCGGATGATCTCGACGCGCATCGGGTCGCGCCACCGCGCGGGATGCCGGCTGGCGGCCAGGTTGACCACGAGCAGCGCGCCGATGGCCAAGACGGGCGCGGCGTCGGCCTCATCGCGCGCCCACGAGACCGCGGCAACGACGGTCGAGGCAACGCAGAACACGACCAGCACGGCATCGGCAACGAACAGCAGTCGCGCCGGGCCGGCGTCGCGAAGCGTCGAGGTCGGGAGCGACGTCTCGGGCTCGACGCGAAGGTCGATCATGCAAACGTCTCGTCGACGAAGGCGAGGGTGCGCGCCAGCATCACGTCGCCCGCCCCCGAGAGCAGATGGCCTTCACCGGGCAACAACACGAGCTCCCCTGTCCCCGCGATGAACCGCACCATCTCGCTCGCCTGTGGCGGCAACAACTCGTCGCGGTCGCCGTGGAACATGAGCAGCGGCCGGCCGTTCATCTCGTCGGCCTGCTCGCACCCCGCTGACTGGGTGGCGAACGTGACGACCCCGGTGACGACGTCGCCGAGCGCGCACGCTGTGCGAATCGCGATCGCGCCACCGAACGAGTGCCCCAACGTGACCGCGTTGCGCGCCCCGCCGCGCGACGCGAGGTCGACCGCCGCGCACATGTCGATCGTGCAGCCGTCGAGATCGTTCGGACGCCGGTAGCTGATGCGGAGCGTGCCGATGCCGCTCTCGGCCAGCGCCTCACCGATCCGTTGATACAGCCCCCCGGCCGGGCCGAGCAGCCCGCCCATGGCCCCGCCGCCGGCCACGACGATGTGCTCGGCGTCGCGCGGCCCGTGCCACAGGATCGTGAGCAGCCCGCGCATCGTGAACACCTCGACGTGGCGCAGGCCATCGGCCACGTCGACCTCCTGCACGGCCAAGGCATCGAGCAGGTCGAGGGGGGCAGTCACGGACAGGCAGCGTACGGGGGTGCGACGGCGCGAACATCTCCTGATGTCGCTGTCCACGAGCACCAGCTCGACCGTCAACTCGATCGGCGAGCTCCGCGCCCTGTACCGGCCCGCCGGCCAGCGGAGCCTCGACAAGGTCATCGACCACCTCGACGACCACTGCCGCGCATTCATCGCCCACGCCCCGTTCATGGTCGTGTCGACGGCCGACAACCGCGGGCGCACCGACGCGTCGCCGAAAGGCGGGCCACCCGGTTTCGTGCGCGTGCTCAACGACCGCGAGCTGGCGTGGGGCGACCTGTCGGGCAACAACCGGCTCGATTCGATGGGCAACCTGATGTCGAACGGCGGGATCGCGCTGCTCTTCATGGTTCCCGGGCTCGACGAGACACTCCGCGTCAACGGCCAAGCACTCGTGACCACCGACCCTGACGTGCGCGAGCGATGCCGCCTCGATGACACGCTCCCCAACGTCGCCGTCACGGTGATCGTGCGCGAGGCCTACATCCACTGCGCGAAGGCGTTCCGGCGATCGGGGTTGTGGGAGCCCAGCGAGTGGCCCGACCGCTCCGACATGCCGAGCATCGCGTGCATGCTGCGCGATCACGCCGAGATGGACGTAGAAGTCGGCGTCGTCGAGGAAGCACTCGAAACGAGCTACGAGCGCACGATGTGGGAAGCGGGCGGCGAGGAACTCAGTTAGTCCCTCGTGGCCCACACCGCGTAGAGCGGGTCGCCGCGATGGTCGACCGGGGTGCGGCGTTCGATCACGGGCGGGTGCCAAGCGCCCGACCGGCGGAAGTACTCCGCCACGATCGCGCAGTGCTCGTCGTCGGTAGTTCCGAGCCACCCGCGGATCGCCTTCGTCGGGAAGCACCGATTCGAGAACGTGCACACGAACACCCCGCCGCTGTGCAGGACGCGCGCGACATCCATGAACACCTCGATGGGATGCACGAGGTAGTCGACGGACACGCAGCACACGACGGCGTCAAACGACGCGTACGGAAACGGCAGGCTCGTGTCGGCATTGAGATCGTGCAGCACCCGAGTCGCGGCGTGGGGGTTGGCGTCGAGCTCCGCCTTGTTCATACCGAGCACCGTGAGGTTGCGCGGCGGAGTACGGAAGTGGGAGATCCACGAGCTCATCAGGTCGAGCACGTCGCCGTTGATCCCGAGCTCTTCGTACAGCGCCCCCACCGCCGCGATCGCCGCATCGTCGATGTGGGTGACAAAACGCGGCCACGCGTAGAAGTCCGGATCGGCCGACGGGTCGGCCCGGTCGAAGAATCCGTCGGGAAATCCGTCGTAGAAGCTGCGGAGCACAGCTCCACGTTCGCGGATCCGCCTAAGGTCCGGCACGTGGTGGGGCCACTCTCGTGAACCGTCTGCTCTCGTCCAGACGCCGCTGGTACGTGCTCGGCGGGTTTTGGGTCGTGATGCTCGTGCTCGGCATCGGCGGCTTCATGCAGCAGGCCCATGACACCGGCACTGACCGCTCGCTGCTCGACACCTTCTACCTCACGCTGCAGCTCATCACCCTCGACTACGGCGGCGACAGTGACTTGAACTGGCGGCTCGAGATCGCTCGCTTCATCGCGCCGATCGTGGCGGCGAGCACCGTGCTGCAGACGATGAGCGTCGTGTTCCGCGAAGAGTTCGCGCGCTTCCGTCTCCGCTTCGTGTCGGGACACACCGTCGTGATCGGCCTCGGCGCGACCGGCACGCGCATCGCTCGCGCGCTGGCCGACGACGGACATCACGTCGTCGGCATCGATCGCGACGCGAGCGCGCCAGGGATCGGGGCGCTCCGGTCACGGGAGTTCACCGCGCTCGTCGGTGACGCTCGGGAGTCCGACACGATCAGCGCCGCGCACCTGGAGACCGCTCGACAAGTGGTCATCAGCTGTGGCTCGGACGCCACGAACGTCGCCATCGCGCAGTCGGTCCGCGGTACGAGCCGCCCGGGGCGACGCGATCCGCTGCGCTGCGCGGTGCAGCTCAGCGACGCTGAGCTGTGCGCGTTGCTGCGCGGTGGCGATCTTGGCAGCGACGCTCCCGTGCGGGTCGACTTCTTCAACATCCACGAGCGGGCGGCGCGCGCCCTGCTCGGCGCGTTTCCGCCGTTCGTCGACGACCGCCCGCAGCACGTCATCGTGCAGGGCCTGGGTCAGCTCGGTCGCAGCGTCGTGGTCGCGCTGGCACAACGGTGGGCGGAAGAGGCGCCCGGGCAGAAGCTGCGCATCACGCTTGTCGACCGCGTCGCGTCGGGCCGGTGGGAAGCGTTGCGATTGCAGCATCCCGCGCTCGACGAAGTCTGCGCCGTCGCGTTGCTCGATCTCGACCTCGATGCACCTGCGCCGGGGTCGGTGGAGCGGTTCGAGGCGGTGCTGAAGGACAGCCCGACGTGGGTCGCGGTGTTGTTCGACGACGAGCCGATCGCGCTGTCGGCCGCGCTGCTCACCCGCCAGACGATGGTCGACCTCACCGTTCCGGTGATCGTTCGCACCCGCGCCGACGAAGGCATCAGCGCGCTGTTGACGATGGCTGACGAGGAGACGCTGCCCGGTTTCCACACGTTTCCGTTCCTCGATCGCGCGTGCACGCCTGAAGTCGTGTCGGGCGGCGTGCGCGAGCAGCTGGCTCGCGCGATGCACGACGACTACCTGACGCGCGGCACCGTCGGGAAGTTCTCGAAGCCGTGGGAGGACCTCAGCGACGACGATCGCGAGTCGAGCCGGCGCGCCGCCGACGATCTCATCGCTGCGTTCGACAGCATCGCCTACACGATCATCCCGCTGCGCCGCTGGGGCGGGGCGCAGATCGCGCTGGCGTCGCCGGCGATCGAAACGCTGTCCGAGCGTGAGCACACCCGCTGGCTCGAGGAGCGGCGAGCCGACGGCTGGACGCACGGCCCTGTGCGTGACGACGCCCGCAAGCAGAACCCGTTGCTCGTCGACTGGTTCGACCTCGACGGCGAGACCAAGGAGCGCCAGCGGCAAACGAGCCGCGAGTTGCCGGCGATGCTCGCCCGCGCGGGGTTCGAGCCGGTCCCCCGCCGCTTCTGAACCGCGTTCAGCGCAACTGGGCGATCATCTGATCGAGCTGCGGGATCATCGCCGCGATCCCCCACTGCGTGGCCATCGCCTTCGCCTGCTCCAGCGCGGCGATGCCCTCTGCACGGCGGCCCAACAACCCGAGGATCTCGCCTCGGTTGGCCGTGGCGAACAGCACGCCCTGGCCGTTGTTCGAGGCCTGTGCCAGCGCGAGTTGCTCGTCGAGACAACGAAGTGAGCCTTCGAGATCACCGCGATGCCGGAGCAGGATGGCGCGGTTGCCGACACACGACGCGAGACCGATCTGGTCACCGATGCGCCGGCAAATCGCTTCCTGCTCGTCGAGGAGCGGCGCGGCTCCGTCGAGATCCATTCGCCCGAGCAACACGAGCGCGCGCTCCCCGATGGCTCGTTGCAGGCCGCTCTCGTCTCCGATCGCGCGGCAAGCGCCCTCGAGGTCGACCCAGAGTGGCTCCGTCTCCGGCATCTGCCCGGTCGAGTACATGATCTGCACGGCTTGCGTGAGCATCTGGTGCTGCTGGCCGATGAGGCCGGCGTCCCTGGAGATCTCCGCGCCGCGGCGGTAGTCGGCGAGGGCTGCGGGTGCGTTGCCGAGGTGCAGGTACACCTGCGCGCGGTTGTTGAGCATCGGCAGCATCGAGTGCAGCGAGCCGATGCTCGTGAGTGCGGTCTCGGCCTGCGCGTAGCGCGCGAGTGCGTCTTGCAGCTTGCCTTCGACGATGTCGCACGCGCCGAGGTTGATCTGCGCCGCCGCCATGGCACCCGGATCGCCCATCCCGGTCGCGACACGCGCTTCTTCGTCGTGCGCGGCACGCGCGCCGGCAAGGTCGCCTTGTTCGCGTCGCGCCATCCCGAGCGCGCCGAGCGCAAGCGCGAGCGGCGCCGGTGCGTTCTCGGATCGGGCGGACAACTCGGCCTCGCGCGCGAGCTGTTCTGCCTCGGCCCAGCGCTGACCGTCGATCGCGCCGTTGGCTCGTAGGGCGAGCACGCGTGCGAGCAGGGTGAGATCACCGGCGGAGCGGGCGTGAGCTTCGGCTTCACGGCCGGCGGCGTCACCTTCCTCCGCTCGCCCGAGCCGTTGCAGATCGACCGCTTGGTTCAGCAGGCTCTCGGTCAGGCCGCGGGCGTCGCCGACATCCCGGCACACATCGGCGTGCGCTCGGTAGAGCGGCAGCGCCTGTTCGAGTTGGCCGAGATCGGAGAGCACGGTGGCGCGCGCTGCTTGGGCTCGTGCGACGCCGATGCGATCGCCGGTGCTGCGGCAGATGGCTTCATGCTCCTCCGTGCACGCGAGCGCGCGTGCAGTGTCGCCCCGCTGTCGCGCCAGCTGCGCTTGGTTGCCGAGGCTCGCCTGCAGTCCATGCGCATCGTTCGCGTCGCGACACAGCTGCTCTTCCTCCGCGAAGAGCGGCAGCGCGCCGTCGAAGTCACCGCGATCGCGGCGCACCATCGCGAGGTTGCCGAGTGCGGCGCGGCGCACGGTGGTGTCGCTCTGGTCGTGCTTCGCCCGCTCGCGCTCGACCGCTTCGCTCAGGGTCGCGTCGGCGCCGTCGAGATCGCCGTGCAGCCATTGCGCCGAGCCGAGGTTCACCAGCGCGCTGCTTCGGGTGCGGTCGTCGGCGGTGTCAACCAGGAAGCGATGGAGCCGGACACCCGGTTCGAGATGACCGGCGTCGGTCAGCAAGCGGGCGACCTGCCACGCCGCGCCCGGCGCACTCGAAGGCTCGTTGATGACGGGCGCGTAGCCGTCGACCATCGACCGGCCCGACGCTTCTGTTCGGGTCCACAGCCGGCGCAGGTCGAACAGCGCTTGGCGGTAGGCCGCGTCGGTGAACGCCGTGTCACCAAGGGTGCGTGCCAGCGCATCCATGTCGCCGAGTGCGAGTTGGTGCCATGGCAACTCGTCGACGACCCGCGGGCCGAGTGGTTGCGCGCCGAAGTAGCCGGCAAGGGTGGCGTGTCCCGTGCTGCTCGGCGCGTAGCGGTCTTCGACCGCCTTGCGATGTACCTCCGTGGCGAAGCGCAAGTAGCCGCTCCGCGTCACGAGCCCTTCCTCCGCGGCGAGGAACAGCGGCGCCCAGACCGCGTGCGGCAACGGCGCACCGTCGCCGCCGAGCAGCTCGAGGAGCTCCGGCTCCGACAGTCCCCGGCGCGCCGCCCAAAGCGCGGAGAAGGCATCGCGCACGAGGCCTGGCCGATCACGTTCGTAGTCCCGCTCGTAGCGCGAGAACACGAGCTCGAGCAGATCGTCGACTGTCGCGGCCGCAAGGAGCGACTCGATGAGCTCGCCAAGCGTGAAGTGGTCACCATGCTGGCGCAGTTCGCTCAGGACGACGCGCAAGTACAGCGCGTTGCCTGTTGGCGCGGCCGTGGCGAGCCGGCGCACGTGCACTTCGTCGAGCGCCTTCGCATAGCGGGCAAGGAACGTGGCGATGAGCTGACGCCGTTCGGCTTCGTTGAGCGGCGGAACGTCGAGCACGGGCCACCCGCGATACGCGGCGGCGTCGAGCGGCGGGCCGGCAAGGCTGGTGAGAACGACGCGCACCGATGCCGGCAACGTCACCGGCAGCCACACGAGATCGGTGGCGCCGTCGGTGTCGTCGAGTTGGTCGACGCCATCGATAACGAGCACGGTGCGCCGCCCGCTCGCACCTGCACGATCGAGCGCTTGCGCGAGCGCCGCCCGGAGCGCACCCGCCTCCTGCGGAAGCGAATCCGGGTCGATGCCCGGCAGTTCATGCGCGGCGGCCAGCTCGGCGACGACGCGACGGGCCAGCGCGTGCCAGTCCGACGCGTCAGCGGTCGCGCCGACGTAGTGCTCGACCACAACGTCGTCTGGGTGTTGTGCGCGCCACTCGCTCGTCCAGTTGGCCACAAGTGCGGACGCACCGGCGCCGGCTGGTCCGGTCACGACCAGCGGAGCATCCATTCCTTCGGCGTGCGCATCGAGCCGGGCGGCGAGCTCCGGGCGCGGGACGAAGCCCGTGAACCGCGCCGCGGCGAAGGCGGCATGCTCGGCCGCGCTGCGAGCGCGCGCGTCCGGCGTCGCGTCAGCGGGGAACAGTTCGTCGACAAGCGCAGTGAGATCAGCCAGCACTTGCTCGCCGAGCGCGACCGGGTCGGCGTAGTCGCGCACGGGCAAGCCCGACGCGCGAATCCGTGCCTTGAGTTCGTCGAGCTTGCTCGTGATCGCCGCATCGTCGTCGACGTACGTCTCGCGCTCCGTCGCCTCGAGCGCCTCGACCCACGCGGGATCACGGAGGTAGAAGCGGGCGTACGCCGCGGCCTCGGCGTCGTTGAGGACGCCGTGCAGGATCTCGAGCTCGGTGACCGATCGGTCCTTGGCGTCGCGCAGCCAGCCCATCTGCTCGGCAAGGTCCGCGGGAAGTTCGTCGGGTACCCAGCCGTAGCGCTGACCGAGCAACCCGATGAAGTACGGCCGGCTGCGGTCGATCTCGGCGAGACAGATCGGCAGTACCGCCCCTTCGGCCTTCTGCTCGTCGGTCACGCCCCACCGCAGGTCGACCTCACTCCATGCCACGCCGCGCTGTTCGCACCGCTGGCGGATCTGCGGAAAGACGCGCTTGATCAACTCTTCGCGTTCGAGCTGCATGTCGCGGAACGTCGATGACACGAACACCTTGATGTGCCGCCCGCCCGTCTGTCCCGCCACGGGAGAGATCATTTCAGCGATTCAGCGATCGAGCATCACGATCGTGCGCCCGGTGGTTCGTCGTTCGGCCATCGCCGTGATCGCCGTCGGGATGTCGTCGAAGGCGACGACGTCACCGACCACCGCGCGAATGTGCTGGTGCAGGTAGAGGTCGACGATGTCGCGCGTGATCTGTTCTCCGAGTCGACCAGATGCGAAGTTCCATCCCATGGCGGTCTTCACGAGCTCGGCGATGTCGTCGGTCGCGTACGCGAACAGCACGCCGCAGAGCTTGATGTTCGCCAGCGCGACGTGCCGGGGCACGACGAACGCTTCATCGGCCACCACCTTGTTAGAGGCGAAGCCCATCATCAGGTAACGGCCGTTGTAGGCGATGCACTTCAGCGATGCGGCGAACACGGATTCGCCGACGTTGTCGAACACGACGTCGACCCCGCGGTTGTTCGTCTCGGCCAGCACGACCTCGGCGAAGTCGGTCGTCGTGTAGTTGATGGCGACATCGGCGCCGAGGTCCTTGCAGAGCGCGACCTTGTCGTCGGTTCCAGCGGTGGCGAACACCTTGGCGCCACGATGCTTCGCCAGTTGGATCGCCGCGCTCCCCGAGCCACCGGCGCCAGCATGGATGAGCACGGACTCGCCCGCCTGCAGATCGGCGCGGTCGAAGAGGCCGAGCCAGGCGAGGTGGAACGGGAAGTACAGCGCCGCCGCGTCGGGCAACGGAACCGTGTCGAGCATCTCGAAGGTCGACACCGCGGGGCAGAGCGCGTACTCCGCAAAGCCACCATTTGCGCCCTTCGTCGTCGCGACGACGCGCTCACCGAGCCGGTGCTCGGCACCTTCGCCGCACGCGACGACTTTGCCCATCACCTCCATGCCGGGGCTGTAGGGCAACTCGGGCTCCGACATCATGTTGCCGCCAGTGATGCGCTCGAGGTCGTTGAGGTTCAACGCCAGCGCTTGCACGCGGACGAGGACGTCGCCGGCGGCGGGCACGGGAACGTCGACCACGTCGAGCTGCAAGGCGTCGAGTGGCGGGCCGTACTCGTGCGTGCGCCAGGCGCGCATGGTGTCGGGTGTCGACGGTGGTTCGGTGGGCATGATCGATCGAGCTCCTCGGGCGCAGCGAGGTTAGGTTCCGGCCGTGGGCAGCGACCGGTTCAATCGTGACCAGCTCGTATCGGAAGCCATCGCGGTGGCGGGCACGGACGACTTCGGCGAGGACTCGTGGCAGGACGGCCTCGATCGGTTGTGCGACGGCTTCCCGTCGGAGTCGAACCTCAACGAGATCGGAGTGGAGATCGCCGCTGGTGATCTCGTCGGCACGCTCGCCAACCGGCTGGGCATCATCGCGTGGCGTCGAGAGCATCCGGAGATCGCAGAGGTCGGCATCACGCAGCCGATCGTGATCGTCGGCCAGCCGCGCACCGGCACCACGATCCTCTACGACCTGCTGGCGCTCGACCCCACGCTGCGCGCCCCGCTCACGTGGGAGGTCGACAAGCCGCTGCCGCCGCCCGAGACCGCGACATACACGACCGACCCGCGCATCGCCGAGGTCGAAGAGCGTCTGGCGATGACCGACCTTCTCATCCCGGGCTTCCGCAACTTCCACCCGATGGGGGCGACGCTCGCGCAGGAGTGCGTGCGCATCACCGCCGGCGACTTCCGCAGCATGATCTACCCGATCCAGTTCCGGCTGCGGGAGTACAACCGGTGGCTGCTGCATGAGGCCGATCTCGCGCCCGCGTATCGCTGGCATCGCATCTACCTGCAGCATCTGCAGTCGCGACATCCCGCGCAGCAGTGGCTCCTCAAGTCGCCCGCGCATCTCTGGCACCTCGACCAGCTCGCGGCGGAGTATCCCGATGCACTCATCGTGCAAACGCATCGCGATCCGCTGAAGGTGATCGCCTCCACCAGCGCGCTGGCGACCCACCTCCGACGCATGGCGAGCGACGATCCCGACATCACCGAGATCGCCGCCGACTATGCCGACGACATCTTCCTCGGTCTCGATCGAGGCATCGACGCCCGCAACCGCAATGTGTTTCCACCGGACCGGATCATCGACGTGCAGTTCTCCGCGTTCGTCGCCGACCCGATCGCAACGGTCCGCTCGATCTATCAGGCGCTCGGACGCGACTTCGACGACGCGACGGCCGACATGATGCGGCAGTTCCTGGCGCAACACCCGGGCGACGGCGGAGGCGGCGGCACCCGCTACCGCTTCGCCGACACCGGCCTCGATGCGGACGCGCTGCGCGAGCGAGCCAGCGCGTACCAAACGCACTTCGACGTCGAGTCCGAGCCGGTCGTGTAGACGGCCAAGAGACGGAACGGCGCGAAACGACCACAAGGAACGAACTGGGTTACCGTTCTCTTTGTAACAAGAGAGCGGAAAAGTGGTCCTCTCGGCGGAATTGAGGTGGGGATGGTGAACGCGCGACGACAGTCGTCGGTTCTACTCGTTGCGGCCGCGCTGTTGGCTGCGCTGGTGCCGGTGGTCTCGGCGAACGCTGCCGGAGCCTCGCCGCCGTCGTTCACCACGTTGCACCCAGGTTCGGGCGCAGTGCTGGTCGAAACCGTGCCGATCCAGATCGTGCTGGTGGGCTACGGCGAGGAGCTGCTGCGGGCCAACGAGCTTCAGCAGAGTTTCGCTGCGACCAGCCGGCCGATCAACCGCGCCCAGCAGTTCGCCACCGGCAAGCTCGAGGACATCGGCATCGAGTACCGCTACGAGTACACGGTCGTCCGCGCCGACGCGACGTACGAGGATGCGCTCTTCGGCTACCTCACCGCCGTCGGGGTGCCGGAACGCCAGCTCACGGGTCACGACACGAGCCTTGGGCAGTTCGCCTACGACCAACAGCAGCGGCGAGCCCTCGACGTGACCGACAACCTCGTGATCGAAGCAGTCGACGTCGAGCGTTGGCTCGTCGAACATCCTGCCCCTGGCGTTGACCCCAACCGCGACACCGCTGTGCTCATGAACTGGTGGGGTCGGTCCGATTTCCGGTTCCACGACTATCGAGCGCCGCGCGACCCACACTCCGACACCGGCGCCGACTTCTCCTTGCTCCCGGAGAAACGAGTCATCGCGTGGGGCGGAACCAGTCCGACGGATGAGGAGAGCGGGTTCGGGCGGGAGAGCCGAACGTGGTTCCATGACCTGTCGGCCGGCCCGGACATCTGGACCGACGGCTGGGCGATCGACGCCACCTGGGGCATGCACCCGAACCCCAACCAGGCCTACGTGGTGCCGCCCGTGTGGGAGTACCTCACCCCGGGGGGCGCTCGCCAGACCGAGCAACTCGGTGACGACCTGTATGTCGTCCTGCGCTTCGTGGCGGTGAACCTGCTCTTCACGCCGTCGCCGTACTTCCCCGTCGACCTCGACGGCCGGCGCATGCCGACCGACGTCGAGATCGACGTCACGGTGTACGACGACGGGCGTCCGACCCGTTTCACCCCGAGCCAGCTCCAGCGCGAGCTCTCGGAGCTTGGCGGGCCAGTCCGAGTCGATACCGAGCACCGCCCCCTCGTCGGTGAGCCGCGGCGCTGTATCGAGGGCTTCGCCAGCGGCGAGATGTGCCGGCCTGACCTCGCCGGGCGGGGGTATCCGTCGGAGGCGAACCCGTTCCTCGCCGCCGCCCGCAGCACGAAGTCCTGGCGGGACGGCTCGGCGGAGCACGAGGTCGGCGCATTCGTGTATCCCGCCCCGCCCGGCGGCCCCTACATCGGCTTCGCCGACTGGAACTGGATCGACGGCACGAAGTCGGGTGCGTGGGCGGTCGTCCCGCCACCGTCGGAGGCCCGAGGCTTCAGCGAGACGGGAACGCTCATCCATGAGGTCGGCCACCACATGGGTCTCAGTCACTCGCATGACGGGTGGGAGCCCGAGTACGGCTTCTCGTACGCCGCAGCCGGTGGCGGCTACCTCTATCTCAGTTGGGTGGGCGACGAGGTGAGCTCGGTGATGAGCTATCTCCACACGAACGAAGACTTCAGCCAGTTCGACCGCGACAACTTCTCGCGCTGGCGCGCGGCCGCGTTTTTCCGCCTCGGCAATGCCATCGCCGGAGACGTGCTCGCCTCGCCCGCGGCCGCGTCCGGTTCGTTCGAACTGCAGCAGGCGGACATCTCGTTCACCGCCGCGCAGGCCGCGCTGTCGGCCCACAACTACCCGTTGGCCGATCGTCACGCTCGCGACGGGTACGAGCACGTGCGCCGCGCGGCCACGGCGAGCGGCGTGGCCGTCGCGGGCAGCAACCACGGTTGGGACCTCCTGCCCTCCGGACAACGCATCGGCAACTACGGCAACCCGCGCGAGCAGCCGAACGTCGACCCGGTGCAGCAGATCACCCGCAACGACGCTGTCGCCGCTGACTTCGAGAGCAAGCGCGCCAGCCTCGGCCGCTGATCACGAGTAAGCGGTCGAGCGCTGACGCGGCACGCGGTTGCAGATCTCGAGGTGGTGGAGACGATGGGACTCGAACCCACGACCCCCTGCTTGCAAAGCAGGTGCTCTAGCCAGCTGAGCTACGTCCCCGCGAGCGAAAGATCGTAACGCTTGAGCATTTGGACGCCGTGTGGTCGTGCAAATGCTCAAACGTCGGCCGCGTAGGACAGTCAAGCGTCGCCGATGGCGAAGAACTTGCCGGATCTCGTGCCGAGGTAGATGCGGCCCTTCCACACGGTGGGCGTCGACTCGATGCAGCCCTTCGGGAGCTGCAGATGCCACAGCTCCGGCGGATCGATGCGCGTGTCGCTCACGTCGTAGGCGTGCAGCACACCGTCGCAGTCGCCTTCGATGAGCACGTTGTCGACGACGACGGGCGACTGCCACGTCGGGCCGGGCAGGTGCTTGGTCCACCGAATGTCGCCGGTCATGCGATCGATGCCCAGCAGCCTCCCACCGTTCGTCGCGACGTAGACCATGTCGCGGTCGAGCGCCGGTGTCGCCCACACACCCGCGGGCACGGCGTCGCGATCCTGGATCGACCACACGAGCGGAGCATCGGGCTTCGACGGATCGAGCTTCATGATCTGGCCGATCTCCTTCGACCGCGCCGTGCTGCGCTCGTACTCGGAGCCGACGTAGAGCATCCCCTGGTCGTCGATGGCGACGGAGGCGTCGGTGTCGTCACCGGTCCAGAAGCGGAACACGCGCTTCGGTGTGGCGCCGCCGGCGAGGCCGCTCACGTCCCACCCTTGGATCAGCCCGCCCGAGTTCGCGAAGTACACGACGTTGTTGAACATCGAGACCGAGCTCTCGATCGACACGTCGTCCTCGCCCATGTCCTTCAACAACTGGTCGTCCCATCCCGGCGCGTGGAACACGAGCTTCGGCGCGACCGTGACGTGTCCGGCAGCGTCGGTTGCGCGGTTCAACTTCACGATGTGGAACTGGCTGTTCTCGCCGCCCTCGTAGAGGTAGTCGTCGCGCACGAGCGCAGACCCGTCCCAGTCGTTGTTCCACTTCGTCGGCGACACGTCGTACGCCCACAACTTCCACTTCTCGGTGAGCTCGCTGCCGTCGAAGCCGTACACGCGCAGGTAGTCGTCGCGCGAGCCGCTGTAGATCAGCGGGAAGCCGTCAGGATCGATGCTGACCGAACCCTTGATGAGATCGCCGGTGACGAACGGAGCGAACGCGTCCTTCCCCGTCGACGCGTCGAGCACGTGCAACGCGCGGTCATACGCGCCGAACGCGACCAACGTGCGTCCGTCGCGCTCCCACACCGCGGGTTCGCCCGTCCATCCCGTGCCGCACCACTCCGCGAACCCGCCGAGGTCGTGCGACTGCGAGCACATCGCCTTGTCCGGATACGTCCAGAGGATCGTCGGATGCATTGGCACCGGCCCCTGGCCGTACAGCGTGCGCGTCGCGTTGCCGCGGAAGGTGAGCTGTCCTTGCACGACGGCCGACCCGGGCTCGACGGTGACGGACGACGAGGATGACGACGAGCCGGAAGTCGAGCCGCCCGTCGTGGCCGTGGCCGAGACGTTCGACGACGACGGCGAGGCAACGTGGCGCGCTGACGAGGAGTGGGTGATCCACACCGCCACCACCGACCCGAGCGCCATCGTCGTGGCGATGAGCACCGCGACGCGCCGCCACGTCGGCACCCGTACCGCATGTTTCGGCACCAGCAAACGCTAAGCGGCGACCACCCGGCGGCGACGGATCTCGAGCGAGCCCGGAAAGGTCAGACGGAGGTGGACTCGACGAGCGGCTCGCGCACGAGCTCGCCGTCGGCCATCCGGTACACCACGTCGTCGCCGTCCATGCCGACCAACTCGCGAGTGCGATCTCGCAGCGAGAACCCCAGCACCACCGACAGCGGGAGGCTGAGCAGAGACCAGATCGCCACAATCACGATGATGGTGAGCATGTCTCCCCCGATCGGAGCGGCTTGTCCGCTTTGGGTAGCAAAGCGCATTTACCTGCTGAGGGCTATGACCTAAAAGGGTCATTTTCCTCTAGTCACTACCCGCCTGGTTGTCCCTCCGCGACCAGGCGCGACAGTGTCAACAGGGGTTGCTCATTCTCGACCCGTTGCAACCAATAGGGACTCTCGAACAGCGCGAGCAGTGCACCGTCGGCCCGGGCCATCACCGTGACACCGCGCATCGATCGCAGTGCCGGTGCCGAGGCCTCGTCGGTGCGGCGGGCGACGCTGTACGCCGTCGGCGAGAGCTCCACCGGCGCTCCGAACTCGTTCTCCAACCGGTGGACGGCCACTTCGAACTGCATCGGCCCGACCGCGGCGAGCATCGGCGCCTGATCGCCCAGCGCGTCGTCGCGCAGCACCTGCACCACGCCTTCCTCGTCGAGCTGCGCGATGCCCTTGCGGAACTGCTTGAAGCGTCCCGTGTCGCGCACACGAATCACGGCGAAGTGCTCCGGAGCGAAGCTCGGGATCGTCGGAAACGTCACGGGCTCATCGACCCAGAGCGAATCCCCGACGCGCACGTCGGTCGCGTTGACGAGCCCGATGACATCGCCGGGATAGGCCTCGTCGATCGTCTCGCGCTCTTGACCGAACACCGAGTGCGCGTACTTCGTGGCGAACGGCTTGCGCGTCGGCCCGTGCGTCACGACCATGCCGCGCTCGAACTTCCCGCTGCACACCCGCAGGAACGCGATGCGATCGCGGTGCGCGGGATCCATGTTCGCCTGCACCTTGAACACGAATCCGCTGAACGGCGCGTCGAGATCGCGCGGCTTGCCTTCGGCATCGTCGCGGGCCGTGGGCGCGGCGGCGAGGTCGACGACGCCGTCGAGCAACAAGCGAACCCCGAAGTTTGTGAGCGCCGACCCGACGAACACCGGAGTCGTGATGCCGGCAAGGAACGAGTCGGTGTCGAAGTCCGCTCCCACCGCGCCGAGCAGCGCAAGCTCTTCTTGCGCGGCTTCCCACGCGGCGCCTTCTTCCGCTGCGGCGCGCGCCGCGTCGACGATCTCTTCCGGCGCTTCGCTCGCGCCACGGGCGGTGCGGGTGAATCGGATGAACGTCCCGTCGCGGCGATCCACGACGCCACGGAAGTCGCCGGGTTGCCCGACCGGCCACGTCACCGGCGTGGGCGTGAGGCTGATCAGCTGCTCGATCTCGTCGAGCAACTCGAGCGGAGGGCGCCCGGGCCGGTCGTACTTGTTGAGGAACGTGATGAGCGGCAGGCCTCGATCGCGACACACCTCGAACAGCTTGAGCGTCTGCGGCTCGATGCCCTTGGCAGAATCGAGCACCATGATCGCGGCGTCGGCGGCGGCGAGGACGCGGTAGGTGTCCTCCGAGAAGTCGCGGTGGCCCGGCGTGTCGAGCAGGTTCAACACGTCGTTGCGGTAGGGGAACTGCAGGACGGTCGACGTGATGGAGATGCCGCGCTTCTGCTCGAGCGCCATCCAGTCCGACGTGACCCGACGGCGTTCGCCGCGCGCCTTCACCGCGCCGGCCTCCTGCACGGCACCGCCGTAGAGCAGGAACTTCTCCGTGAGCGTGGTCTTGCCCGCGTCCGGGTGGCTGATGATCGCGAACGTGCGACGGCGCGCGGCTTCGGCGGACGGACGGGGGGTCACCCCTCTAGCAAAGCTCAGGACGGACGCAGATCCAACAAATCGGCGGTCACGTCGCTCGTGAAATGGAACGTGGCATACGTGGCGTCGAGCGTGCTGTGCGAGCGCACACCCATCTTGTAGACCCCCGACACCCACGTCGTGAGGTGTCCGGATCCGTGGATGTCACCCGAGAACGTGATGTCGGTCTCGACCACGACCGTGTCGACCGACTGGCCGCCGACCGTCACCGTCTCGGTCCGGTCATAGCGCGAGTTCTGATGCACGTGCGTGAGGTTGTCGGTCGACGTGAGGTCCCACTCCCAGGTTTGACCGAGTGAACCGGGGACCGGCGCGAGGAGGACTGGACCGTTGAACACCTTGTGCACCGCGCCGGTCATCTCGAGCGACACGAGCTCGACCTTGTCGTTGCTGTAGCGCAGCACCTGGATCTGGTCGCCCGATCCATTGACGCCCTGCGCTGTGCTGCGTTGGTCGGAGTCGTTCAGATCTTCGACGGTCGTCACGACTTGCGCGTCGAAGGGGGATGGCGGGCCGTTCAGACTCATCGTCCCGACGGCGTGGAACGTGTACTTGCCGGCGAGCGGCTTCAACCCGGGCGGCACCGGGGCGTCGGTGCCCGCGGCCGCTGGCGCGCCACCTTGACCGCCGCCGTTGTCGGCGGACGAGCCGGTGTCACCATCTGATCCGGCTTGGTCAGCGGCGGCCGCGGTGCTGTCGCTCGCCGCCGGCGCGTCGCTTCCCGCGCTGACTCCCGCGCTGTTCCCGGGCGCGCCGGTGGCCGTGGCGTTGCTCTTCTTGCTTCCTCCGCCACACGCCGCGAGCGCGACGACAACGAGCAGTGCGGAGAGGGCGCGTCCCCAGCGCGTCCGCATGACTCAGACGAACGCGATGGGCGCGCCCACCGCGTCGTACGCCGCCTTGATCAACCCGCGCGTGCGCGGGTCGCCCGACAAGTTCTGCATCATGCGGTTCATCACATAGCCAACGGCGAGGCTGTTGTCGGGGTCGGCGAAGCCGACAGATCCGCCCGCCCCCGGATGACCGAACGAACCAACGCCACCGAACGGCGAGAACGCCGACGACACCATGTAGCCGAGGCCGAACGCGGTCTCGACGAACAGCACTTGATCGTTGCCCTCGGTCTCGCGGGTACGCGCCGCGTCCATCTGCGCTTGGGTGAACAACGGCGCGGCCGGCGCGTCGGGTAGTTGACCGCTGAGGCCCGCGTACATGCGCGACAGCGAGCGGGCGTTGGTGATGCCGTTGGCCGCTCCGATCTCCGCGGCGTGCACCTCGCGGGAGTTCCACGAACCCATCTCGAACACGCCGTTGAGCGTGAGCGCGCGCGTCAGCAACGAGTCGGGCCCCATGAACTGCTCGAACATCTCCTTGAGCTCCGGCGGGATCTCGCCCGGGTCAGGAGTGATACCGCCGATCATCGGCGACACACGGTGCTCTTCGGATTCAGGCAATCCGATCCAGAACTCCAAGCCGAGCGGTGCGGCGATCTCTTCTGCGAAGAACTGGCCGAGGCCGCGACCGTCGACCCTGCGGATGAGCTCGCCCATGACCCAGCCGAAGGTGACCGCGTGGTAGCCGTGCGCCCTGCCGGGCTCCCACAGCGGCTCCTGGACTTCGAGCGCTTCGACGATCGGGTCCCACGCGAGCACTTCCTCGAGGGAGAGGCGCTTGTCGATCGTGGCCAGGCCCGCCTTGTGACTCATCAGCCAGCGCACCGGGATCGACTCCTTGCCGCTCTGCGCGAACTCCGGCCAGTAGGTCGCGACCGGTTCGTCGAGATCGATGAGGCCGCGCTGCACGAGCAAGTTCACGCACGAGGCGGTCGCACCTTTGGTGGTCGAGAACACCAACTGCAAGGTGTCCTCGGTGTAGGGCTGCTTCCCGCTCTCGTCGGTGGTCCCGCCCCAGATGTCGACGACCTTGCGGCCTTCGACATGCAGGCTGAAGCCGGCGCCCACCTCGTCGTGCTCGTCGAAGTTCCGCACGAACGCATCGCGCACGCCCTCGAAGCCCGGCTCGACCAGTCCATCGACATTCGTGGCCATTTGTCCCCCTTGGATCGGCACAGGTTCTACGGGTGCGGTCGATTGCCCATCAAGTCGAGGACCGTGCGACGATGCGGCCATGGTCACCCCCGCCGTCGACCGATCGTTGCTCGACGAGGCCGTCGCGCTCGCGCGCGAAGCCGGCCGCCTCACGTTGCAGTGGTTTCGTTCGAGCGATCTCGCGGTCGATCGCAAGGGTGACGGAACGCCGGTGACGGCCGCGGATCGAGCGGGTGAGCGCCTCGTGCGCGAACGGCTGGCCGCGACCCATCCCGACGACGCCGTCGTCGGTGAAGAGGAAGCCGACACCGAAGGCACGAGCGGGCGCCGGTGGATCATCGATCCCATCGACGGCACGAAGGCGTTCACCCACGGCGTGCCGCTCTACACGACGTTGCTCGCGTACGAAGACGAACACGGTTCCGCCATCGGCGTGATCGACATCCCCGCGCTGGGAGAGACCGTGTATGCCGGCCGCGGCCTCGGCTGCTTCTGCAACGACACGCCGGCGCGTGTGAGCGAGCGCGATCGGCTGCGCGGCGCGTACCTCACGACATCGGGATTCGACTACTGGGAAGCCGACGCACTCATGGCTGCGCACGCGTCCGGGATGATCATGCGCACGTGGGGTGATGGCTACGGCTATGCCCTCGTGGCCACCGGACGCGTCGAAGCGATGGTCGATCCGGTGGCCTCGCCGTGGGATGTCGCGGCGATGCCGGTGATCATCGGCGAGGCCGGCGGTCGGTTCACCGACTTCGCCGGCGCCGCGCGCATCGAAGGCGGCAGCGGTTTGGCGACGAACGGCAAGTTGCACGACGAGGTGCTGGCCGTCGTGTCGCGTTGAGCGTCACCGGAACGTTGGTTAGAGCGTCAGGACTTCCACGCCGTCAGCGGTGACGAGAACGGTGTGCTCGAACTGGGCTGACGGTTGCCCGTCGAGCGTGACGATCGTCCAACCGTCGTCCCACTGCACCACGTCGGGATCGCCGAGCGTCAGCATCGGTTCGATCGTGAAGACCATGCCGGGACGCAGGCGCGTGCGGTCGCGCGGTTCGTCGTAGTGATGCACGTAGGGCGGCGAGTGGAACTCCTCGCCGATGCCGTGACCGACGAGTTCGCGCACGATGCCGAAGCCTTCGTGGTGGGCGATCGCTTGGATGGCGCGTCCGATGTCGCGGAGCCGGCCACCAGGGCGCACCGCGGCAACGCCGGCCGCGAGACATTGCTTGGTCACGTCGACGAGGTGACGCGTTGCGGGCGCGACGTCGCCCACGAGAAAGGTGGCGGAGCAGTCACCGTGCATACCGTCGAGAAAGATCGTGATGTCGCAGTTGACGATGTCGCCGTCGACGAGGGGACGATCGTCGGGGATGCCGTGCGCGACGACCTCGTTGACCGATGTGCAGATCGACTTCGGGAACCCGCGGTAGCCGAGCGGACTCGGATACCCGCCTTCCGCGACGTATGCGTCGTGGGACACCGCGTCGAGCTCGTCGGTCGTCACGCCAACGGCGACCGCAGCTCCGACGCGATCGAGCACGCGTCGGGCGGCGGCGCACGACGCGCGCAATCGCGAGATCGCGTCGGCATCGGTGAGCGGCGACAGCGTGCGGCCGGAGGGCTGCCCGCCGTTGTCGACGTACGTGGGACGGGCGATGCCCGACGGCACCTGGCGCGCCGCGCTCAAGCGGCCGGGCTGGATCGGCCGCGTCGTCGTAGGCACCGGCCCATGATGCCGCGTCAGGTCGCCGGCTGCCCCACGCCCCGGCACGCGAAACCCGGTTCGGGCGCGGTGGAGGCGTTGCGGAACCCGTCGACGAACTGGGCGAGCCGAGGGTCACTCACCGATTGCAGTTCGAGGCGGTGCTCCCAGGCCACCAACGTGATCGGCGCGCTCATGCCGGCATACGGGCTCACGAGCACGTGGTCGTTCGTGGCGAACGCCCGCAGCGTGGCCACGTCGGCCGCCGAGGTGCCGGGGTCGAAGGCGATCCACACCGCGCCGTGTTCGAGCGAGTGCACCGCGTTCTCGTTGGGCGGCTGCTGCGCGTAGAACCCGCAGGTGAGCGGCGCTGGGTTGTGGTCGCCGCCCGACGGCGGCACCTTCCCCGTGTACGGGATCTGCCCCTGGCGGTGGTTGCGGCTGGCCGCCCGCTCGAGCACCACGCCCGGGATGTCGGGCGGCGGCTTCGCGTCAGCGCCGCCACCCGAGCAGCCGCCGGCGACCACGGCAGCCGCAATGACACCGAGCAGGAGCGTTCTTGCACAACGCATGAAGGGTCGAACCTACCGGCAGTGCTCAACCGGACGGGTTTCGCGGCCGACACAACTTCGATGAAACGACCGCTGACCGTGCTCGTGGCCGATGACGACGTTGTTCTGCGCAGCTTGCTCGTCCTGAATCTCGAAGCCGAAGGCATGAATGTGCACGAGGCCGAGAACGGCGCCCAGGCGCTGCAGTTCGCGTTGACGTACCAACCGGACCTGATCGTCCTCGACGTGATGATGCCGGTGCACGACGGGCTCAAGGTCCTGCGGGCGCTGAAGGACGAGGCCAGCACGGCATCGATCCCGGTGATCCTGCTCACGGCCCGGGCGGGCTCGGCGGACATCGACGAAGGTTGGGCCGCCGGCGCCGACTACTACGTCACGAAGCCGTTCCACTTCGAGCAGCTGCTCGCCTTCATCGACGAACTCGCCGCCGCCTAGTCAGCCCTCCCCATCCCGCCCTTTAAGGAGCAACTCGCGCCGCCGGCGGCAGTTTGGCTCCGGAAAGCGCTCAGACGGCAGCGGATTCGAGCTCGGCGGGGCGGCGGAGGACTCCCCCGCTGCCGGTCGGGCGCACATCGGTGTCGTCGACCGTGGGCTTCAGGTCACGGCTCACGGCGAGGCAGAAGCTGCACCCGCCGCCGGGCGTCTCGGTCAGCACGAGCTCACCGTCGAGCACTTCGGCCAGCTGCTTGCACAGGTAGAGCCCGAGTCCGAGCCCTCCACGTGAGCGCGTGAGCGACTGGTCCAGCTGCACGAAGCGCTCGAAGACCCGCTCACGGTCGTTGGGCGCGATCCCCGGTCCGTGGTCGGTCACGAAGAACACCACTCGCGCGCCGGCCGCCATCACATCGATCTCGATGGGACCGTCGGGCGCGTACTTCGCCGCGTTCTCGATGAGGTTCACGAGCACTCGCTGCAGCTTCTGCGCGTCGGTGCGGATCTCCCCGTTGGACGGGCGCACCGAAGCGACCACGCGACCTTCGGTGACGACCGAGGTCTCCTTGACCACGCCTTGCACGAACGATTCGAGATCGAGCTCCGCGGGATGCACCGTGGCGGTCGACTGTTCGGCGGCCGCGACGAGGAGCAACTCCTCGATCACTCGACTGAGCCGCTCGCCGTAGCCGACCGCGCCGGCGAGCAGCCCAGCGCGCCGCTCATCATCCAAGCGATCACCGAGCCGCGACACCGTTTCGATGGTGCCGATGATCGCGGCGACGGGGGTGCGCAGTTCGTGCGACACGGTCGCGACGAACTCGCCCTTCTGACGGTTGAGGTCGAGTTGGTGGAGGTACGCCGCCTCGACTTCTTCGAACAGTCGGGCGTTGGCCACCGAGTGCGCCGCTTGATGCGTGAAGCTGGCGAGCGTCTGCACCCGCTCGGTGTCGCCGCGACCGGGACGACCGTCGCTGAACACGCCCACGACGAGAGGCACCGCCGCTTCACCCGCGGCCGCGACCGTCACGCGCCGAGCGGGTGGCAACGGAAGCCGAGTTGTCAGCAGTTTCTCGTGGAGATCCATCTCGCACGCTTCGCCAGGCTCACCCGCGAGCTCGCGCAGGGCGGCGATCGCATCGTTCGACGCCGGACGACCACCGTCGGTGTCGACGATCATTCCAGCCCACTCTCCGCGCGCATTCAGCGAGCAACACATCGCCGCGGTCGAGCTCGTGAGGTTCCAGATCTCCTGCGCGGCCGTTGCCAAGCTGTCGTCGAAGGTCCGCAGCCGAGCGGTGCGCGCGAGAGCCGAGAGCAGGTGGGTGACGCGCTCGTTCTCGGCCGATCGAGCCACGATCCGGCGGCCACCGACGACCGCTGCCGCGGCGCCGAAGACCGCGAAAGCCCCGGCATAGACCAGACCGGTGAGGCCGAACGGCGCGAGAAGGGAGGCGAGTTCGATCCTTCTGAATCGACAAAGTCGTTGCGCTGCTTGAGATCACTGGCCGGTCACCACATTGGACTAGCCCGTTCGAACCAGACCTCGGCGCCCGAGGTGAGCAGGCTGCCATCGTTCGGTTGCGGCGCCAGAAATGAACCGGATGACTCTGGCCTCAACCCTCAAGTTTTTCATTCACTGACGCCGACAACTGTACGTGGGAGATGCGTTGTCACTGGAAGGGAGCCCGGCATGGGCGAGGAACTTGATCACGCCGCACTGATCGAACAGAACCTGGGGCTGGTGAACCACGTCGTTCTGCAAGTCGCGGTGCGGTTCCCGCGCTACGTAGACCGTCAGGAGCTGGCCCGGGCTGGTGCCCTTGGCCTGGTCGAGGCGGCCCGGCGGTTCGATGCCTCTCGCGGCGTGCCCTTCGATCGCTTCGCGGCCCGTCGCATCCGCGGCGCCATCCTCGATTCCGTCCGCGCCGCCGACTGGGCCCCCCGTTCGGTCCGCACCCTCGGCCGCAAGCTCGAGCAAGTCGAGCAAGACCTCGCCAACAACGGCGGCGAGCTGCCCAGCACCAACGACGTTGCTGATGCGCTCGGCCTCTCCCGCGACGAGCTCCACCGCCTGCGCGATCGCGTGTTCCGCTCCGTCGTGCTCGCGCTCGAGCACATCGTCACCTCACCCGACGACGACGGGCTCACGCTGGTCGACGTGCTCGCCGATCGCACCGCGGTCGAGCCCTCCGAAGAGCTCGAGACGCGTGAACTCCTCGGCTACCTGCGCGACGCGGTCGGGCTGCTGTCCGAGCGTCATCGCATCGTGGTCGTGGGGTACTTCCTCGAAGGTCGTACGTCGCTCGAGCTCGCTGAGCTGCTCGACGTGACGGAGTCGCGGATTTCGCAGCTGCGGAGCGAGGCGTTGCTCATGCTGAAGGACGGCATCGAGGCGCAGTACACCGCGATCGACGAGCCGGCTCCCCGTGGGCGTGCCGCCCGCCGTCGGGCCGACTACGCGACGGCGATCGGTGAGGCCAGCGAATGGCGCAACCGCATCGCGCCCCTCGCTGCGGTGTAGCGACACCATCAGCGCACGCGGCTACGCAACACCCTCGAAGACGGCGGCTTTTACGCCGCGCTGCGCGAGGAGGCTGAGGAACCACAGCGGGTCGACGAGTTCGGCCAAGCCACCGGCGCCCGTTCGGCGTAGCTGGTTCGAGCCCGCCGCCACCGCGGCGAGCGCCGCGACGGTTCCCGCCGCGACCGCGGGACGATCCATCGCTCCGAGCACTTGCACGACGCGCGCCGTGCCGCGGCGCCCCCGAACTTCGACGCGCGCCGCGCCCGGACCGCCCTCGGGGTGCGGGGGACGCAGCATCGGAAAGCGTGACGTCACGCGATCACGTCGATTGGCGCCCATGCGGGCGGTGATGCGCTCGACACCTTGGAACGCGGGCGCGAGGAGCAGCGCGTCAGGGAGCGCGGCGCGGTAGCAGTCCTCGCCGCCGATCGGGTCGGGGAACCAACACAGTTCACGCCCGGACCCAGCGCGCCGCGTGACCCACTCGCCGTCACGCCAGTCGAGAGCCGAACCCCCGAGCGCGCGATGGTGGGCCTGCGCGCAGGCCGGCCCCCCGGTGCCGACCTTGGCCACGTGCACCTCATCCACGTGGTCGAGCGCGGTGGCGGCGTGCGCGGCCAGCACACACGTGAGCCCTGGCGAGAATCCCGCGCCGATGACGACCGAGACGTTGTTGCGCTTGGCCGCGGCGTCGAGCTCCAACAGCGAGCGCACGTCTTCGATGCCGTCGGCCACCGAAACCACCGGGACACTCGCGGCGACGTAACGACGAGCGAGATCGGCGTGCGTTGCGCCGGGTGCCGTGAGGATCACGACGTCGACGTCGTCCTCAGCCTTCGCGACCGTCGAACGTTCTTCTCCGAGTGAGGCCACGACACCGCGCGCCCGCTCGTCGTCGACGTCGGACACGAGCACGTGGTCGACGGCGTCGGTCGACGCGAGTTGCCGCGCGGCGCGCGCGCCGACCGCGCCAGCACCAACAAGCGCTACTCGCATGTGCCGGCCGTCAACGAAGGTCGGGGCCGGAGAGCTCGCGCCAGCCACCGCCTTGCGGTGGGGAACCACCGGAGCCTCGCAATCGCAGCACAGCGGCGATCACCCCCGCTACCCCGATCGCGAGCAGTGCGCGTCGCAGAGCTTTCATGGTGGGGCTAGTAAGAATCGAACTTACGACCTCATCCTTATCAGGGATGCGCTCTAACCGACTGAGCTATAGCCCCATGGCTTGCGGACCACGCTAGTGGCGCGAGCGCATCCCCTCGACGGGATGCGTCTCGAACCGACTGAGCTATAGCCCCTCAGCGGAGAGCCAAGTTAGCGCCTGCCACCTTCCACCTCAGAAGGCATAGGGCGCGCCGTCTCCTCTTCGATCACGCTGATGCGGATGCCGCCGACGAGATCGCTGATGAGGTTGAAGAGCACGGTCAGCAGCACGTTGAGGCCGCTGCCGGCGATCACGAGGATGAGTCCGGCGAGGAAGCTCGCCCGGAAGATCGTGCCGCCGCTGAACTCGAAGGTCTTGAAGGCGCCGATGTCCTTGATGAAGCTCTCGATGCTCGAGATCGTCCCGGCGGCGCCGGCGAGGTTCCACAGCAGCGTGCCGGCGACCATCAACACCACGAACAAGCACGCGTAGAAGAGCAGTGACACCTTCAGCACCGACCACGGGTCGATGTGGCGCACGACGCGCTTGACTCGGCGCGCTCTGAGCTGACCGAGCTTGCGGCGTTCTCGCTTCGAGAGCTCGTGCGGCTTGTCGTGCGGCGTGACCAGCCTGAGGTCGTCGTCCTCCGGCACGAACCGGTGGCGCTTCGGCACCGAGACGGCGCCGTGCCCGTTCCCCGGCGTCGTGACCACGTCGGGTGCGTCGAACAGCGAAGGCGACCGCGTCTCTTCGGACGCGGCGGTCACCCCGGGCTGGTCGGCGGACACGGCCCGAAGTGTACGGGATCGAGTTGGGGCGCTGATCGGCAGCCTCCGTCGCGCCGAGCGCGCGCGGTGGCATGCGTGGAACCGACACGCACGCGCACCTCCACGTCGGAACCTTCGGCCACGTAGGCCTCGAGCACCGCGCCGTTGGCCTGTGCCATCGCTTCCGCCGCGTCGCGGCCGTCGGCCGCCCCAGCAAGGGCAGCGGCATCGGCCGCGGTGCGGGCGTGTGCTCGATGCACGGCGAGCACACCGAGCTGGGCGAGCAGCACCATCGCTCCTGCGGCGATGAGCACGACGACCGCGTAGAGCGGCGCCAGCTGCCCGGCTTCGTCGTCACGTGATGGGGCGCGCATCGCCCACCTCCAACCTCTCGAACTGGGTTGTGAGGGGGAAGCGCTACTCGTCGTCGGTTTGGAGCACCGGCGCCACTGCCGCGACGGATTGTCCCGGTTCGAGGTTCATCACCCGAACCCCGGTGGCGTCGCGACCTTGCGACGAGATCTCGCGCACCGGTGTGCGGATCACGATGCCGCCGGACGCGATGACGAAGATCTCGTCGTCGAGCCGGACCATGAACGCGGCGACGACGTAGCCCTTCTTCGCCGTGAGCTTGATGGCGCGCACGCCTTGGCCCCCGCGGCCTTGACGGTTGAAGTGCTCGAGCTGCGTGCGCTTGCCATAGCCAGCGTCGGTGACGACCAAGATCGCGGTGTCGTCACGGCACGTGTCGAGGGAGACGACTTCGTCGCCGGCGCGCATCTTCATGCCGCGGACGCCGGCCGCGGCACGACCCATGGGCCTCACGTCGTCTTCGCTGAAGCGGATGCCCTGGCCGAGCTTCGACACCATCAAGATGTCGTCGCCACCATTCGTGGGGATGACCTTCACGAGCTCGTCGCCGTTGCGCAGGTTCAACGCGATGATGCCCGACCGCAACGACGAGTCGTACTCGTTGAACTTCGTCTTCTTGACCTGGCCCTGCTTGGTCGCGAAGAAGAGGAACCGGTTGGTCTCGTAGTCGCGCGTGTCGATGATCGCCTGGATCTTCTCGTCGGGCTGCAACGGCAGCATGTTGACGATGGCCGTGCCGCGCGCCGTGCGATCCTTCATCGGGATCTCGTGCGCCTTCAACCGATACACGCGGCCCCGGTTCGAGAAGAACAACAGGTACGCGTGCGCCGTGGTGGTGAGGATCTGCGTGACGTAGTCCTCGTCGCGCAACTTCGCCCCCGCGACGCCGCGGCCACCGCGGCCCTGGGTGCGGAAGGTGTCGGCGGGCATCGTCTTCGTGTAGCCCTTGGCCGACAGCGTGACGATGAGGTCTTCGTCGTCGATCAGGTCTTCGATGTCGATGTCGCCGGTGTCGAAGGTGATCTTGCTCTTGCGCTCGCTGGCGAACTTGTCCTTGATCTCGCCGATCTCGTCCTTGATGACGCCATTCAGCTTGGCCGGGCTCGCAAGAATCGCCTTCAGCTCCTTGATCGTCGCTTGGAGCTTCTTCATCTCCTCGTCGAGCTCTTCTTGCCCGAGGCGCGTGAGCTGATGCAGGCGCAAGTCGACGATGTGCTCGGCTTGGATCTCCGAGAACTCGAACGGCTTGGCCATCATCGCTTCCTTGGCCCCTTGCCGGTTGGCCGACTTGCGGATGGCGGCGATGATCTTGTCGATCATGCCGAGGGCCTTCAGCAGACCCTCGACGATGTGGGCGCGGCGCTCGGCCTTGTCGAGGCGGAACTCCGAGCGACGGGTGATGACGTCTTGCTGATGCTCGATGTAGGCAACGAGCGCGTCACGCAGGTTGAGCGTGCGGGGCACACCGTCGACGAGCGCGACGGTGTTGACCGCGAAGTTCGTCTGCAACGGCGTGTGCTTGTAGAGGTTGTTGAGGATGACGAGCGCGGGCGCGTCTTTCTTCAGCTTGATCACGAGCCGTGTCTTGCCGTTGGCCGATTCGTCGTTGACGTCGGCGATGCCCTCGATCTGGCGCGTTTCGACGAGCTCCTTGATCTTGGCCGCGGTGGCGGAGATCGACGTCTGGTACGGCATCTCCGTGACGACGATCTCGTCGTTGCGCTTGCCTTCTTCGATCTCGGCGACCGCTCGCAACCGGATCGACCCGCGGCCCGTGCGGAACGCGTCGATGATTCCCTGCCGGCCCATGATCTGCGCGCCGGTCGGGAAGTCGGGGCCCTTCACGAACTGCATGAGGTCGTCGACGGTCGCGTCGGGGTGGTCGATGAGGTGCACCGTCGCGTCGATCACCTCGGCGAGGTTGTGCGGCGGGATGTTGGTGGCCATGCCAACGGCGATGCCCTGACTGCCGTTCACCAACAGGTTGGGGAAGCGGCTGGGGAGCACCGACGGCTGGGTGAACTCGCCGGAGTAGTTCGGCTCGAAGTCGACGGTGTTCTCGTCGATGCCATCGAGCATGCGCATGGCGAGCGTCGCCAACCGGCATTCGGTGTAGCGCGCCGCGGCCGGGCCAAAGTCTGGGCTTCCGAAGTTGCCGTGCCCGTCGACGAGCGGGTGACGCAGCGAGAAGTCCTGCGCCATGCGCACCAGCGCGTCGTAGATCGCGCCGTCGCCGTGCGGGTGGTACTTCCCCATCACGTCGCCCGTGACGCGAGCGCATTTCATGTGACCGCGATCGGGACGTGCGCCGATGTCGTACATGCCCCACAGGATCCGGCGGTGCACCGGCTTGAGCCCGTCCCGCACGTCGGGCAGCGCCCGCTGCGTGATGACCGACATGGAGTAGTCGAGGAACGACCGCTCCATCTCCTCTTGGATCTCGATCGGTTCGAAGTCGCCGAAGATCAGCGACGACTGGTCGCCGTCGCCCGGCGGGATGTCAGACATGCGTAGTCCCTTTAGATGTCAAGGAAGCGAACGTCGTTCGCGTTCGTGACGATGAACTGCTTGCGGCTCTCGACGTCTTCGCCCATCAGCTTGGCGATGGCGGCGTCGGCCAAGACGGCGTCTTCGACCGACACTTGCAACAGCGTGCGGTGCTCGGGATCCATCGTGGTGACCTGGAGCTCCTGCCAGTCCATCTCGCCGAGACCCTTGAGGCGCTGGAAGTCCTTCTTGTGCTCAGGGTTGTTGGCGAGGAACTCCGCCTTCGCGGCGTCGTCCTTCAGGTAGATCTTCTCTTTACCGACCTCGGTCGAATACAGCGGCGGCTGCGCGATGAAGATGTGCCCGTGCTCCACGAGTGACTTCATGTTCCGGTAGAAGAACGTGAGCAGCAGGGTGCGGATGTGGCTGCCGTCGACGTCGGCGTCGCACATCGCGATGACCTTGTCGTAGCGCCGCTTGTCGACGTCGAACTCCTCACCGACACCGGCACCGACCGCCGCGATGATCGCTTGGATCTCGAGGTTCTTGAGCATGCGATCCATGCGAGCGCGCTCGACGTTGAGGATCTTGCCGCGGATCGGCAGGATCGCCTGCGTCGCCGGGTTGCGCGCCGCGACCGCGGGACCGCCGGCGGAGTCGCCCTCGACGATGAACAGCTCGCGCTGCGATCGATCCTTCGACGTGCAGTCGCGCAACTTGTCGGGCATGCCGGCGCCGTCGAGCAGCGTCTTGTTGCGGATCACATCGCGCGCCTTGCGCGCCGCCATGCGGGCTTGTGACGCGGCGATCGCCTTCTTGACGACCTTGTTGGCCTCGGTGGGGTGTTCTTCGAGCCAGTCGCCGAGCTTTTCGTTCGTGGCCTTCTGCACCAGCGTCTTCATGCTCGTGTTGCCGAGCTTCGCCTTCGTCTGACCTTCGAACTGCGGGTCGCGCAGGCGCACGGAGATGATCGCCGTGATGCCTTCACGGATGTCTTCGCCGAGGAGGTTCTCTTCCTTCTCCTTCAGGAGGTTCTTGGATCGGGCGTACTTGTTGACCACGCTCGTGAGCGCGGCACGGAAGCCCTCTTCGTGCGTGCCACCTTCGATCGTGCTGATGCCGTTGGCGAAGGAGTGGATGCCGTCGGTCTGGTAGCCGGTGCTCCACTGGAAGGCTGCTTCGACTTCCTGGCCGTCTTCGGCCTGCTCGAAGTAGCCGACGCGGTTGAACAGCGCTTCCTTCGACTCGTTCACGTGCTTGACGAAGTCGATGATGCCGCCCGCGTACTTGTAGGTCGTCTCCTGCGTGTCGTGCTCGGGCCGCTCGTCCTTGAACCGGATCTCGAGGCCCTTGTTGAGGAACGCCATCATCTGCAGCCGCTCGAGGATCGTGCGCGCCGAGAAGTCGATGGTTTCGAAGATGGTGTCGTCGGGCCAGAACGTGACGGTGGTGCCGGTGCGGCCGCGCGGCGCGTCACCGACGACCTTCAGCTTCGCCTTGGGCACGCCGCCGTTTTGGAATTCCATGCGATGCCGTTTGCCATCGCGGTCGACCTCGACGATCAGCTTCTTCGACAGCGCGTTGACCACCGACACGCCGACGCCGTGCAGACCGCCGGAGACCTTGTAGCCCTCGCCGCCGAACTTGCCGCCGCCGTGCAGCTTGGTGAGCGCGATCTCGACGCCGGAAAGCTTGTACTGCTTGTTGATGTCGACGGGAATGCCGCGTCCGTTGTCGACGACCTTGCACGCGCCGTCGCTCAGGATCGTGACGTCGATGCGGGTCGCGAAGCCCGCCATGGCCTCGTCGACGGAGTTGTCGACGACCTCCCAGACGAGGTGATGAAGGCCGCTCGGACCGGTGCTCCCGATGTACATGCCGGGCCGTTTCCGGACCGGTTCGAGGCCCTCGAGGACCTGCATGTCGCCGGCCCCGTACGTGCTACTTCCCTTCGCCAACGCGCGCCTTTCCAACGGCCTGATCTCTGAGTGTTCCGATAGGGCCTGACCAGGGGTTTTGCAGGCCGAAGAAGCGGATCACGATGTCGCAAAGTCTACCAGTGGGGAGTGACACTCAGGGCCATCGGAGGGCCTTCTGCGGCATCATTTTTGGGGGGAATTCGGCGGCCGGACGCGGACGTCGATCCGGGTCACGACGCCCTCACCCAGCTCGGCCGCGAAGCGCGCCAACAAGCCCGCGTTTTCGTACCGGAATCGCGTCGCCCAACCCGGTTCGTCGACGACGACGAGGAGGCATTGGCCGTCGAGCGACACGGGTTTCGCGTGCGCCGCGGTGTCGGATCCGACGAGCGCTTCCCAGTCAGAGAACACGGTCCGCACCGCGGCCACACCGGGATTGCCGAGCCCGCGCAACACGCGATCGAGCCCCTCGCTGATCGGCCTGGGCTCGCGATCGTCAGCCATGAATCGCGCCGCCGTCGATGCGGAGGATCTTGTCGGGCTGCGCGCGCGGGGGAAGTCCGGCGGCGGAGGTCAGCAACGTTTGACCCGGGGGCAGGTGGCGCAACAACGCGTCGCTGCGTTCGGGGTCGAGCTCGGAGAAGACGTCGTCGAGCAACAGGACGGGAGCGCTTCCGGTTTCGGCGGTCACGATCTGATGAGCCGCGAGGCGTAACGCGAGCGCGAGTGAACGCTGCTCGCCCTGCGACGCGTGCGTGCGGGCCGGCAGCGCGTTGATGCGCAGTACGACATCGTCGCGGTGGGGCCCGACGAGCGTGACGCCACGGCGGAGATCGTCGTTGCGGGTGCGCTCGAGGGCGGCCGCCAGGCCGTCATCCATCCAGGGGGCGTCGTAGACGACATCGACGTCGGCCTTCTCGAGGCCGGCCACCGCGCTGTAGGCCTCACGCAGCGCGGGCGACAGACGCTCGACGAGATCGCGCCGGGCGACGGCGAGTGCCTCGCCGGCCTCGGCGAGCTTCGCATCCCACACGCCGAGCGTGAACGCCGCGGACTCGTCGAATCGCGTGCCGCCCGCGCACTGCTTGAGCAGCGTGTTGCGCTGACGGAGCACACGGTCGATATCGGACCGCAGCTGGTCGTACCGGGGGTGCAGGGCCACGAGGGTGTCGTCGAGGTACCGCCGGCGTCCGGCGGGGCCGCCCTTCACGAGCTCGAGGTCGTCGGGGGCGAAGACGCTCACGCGCAGGACACCGAGCAGATCTCGGGCCCGCTGGAGGCGCTGCTTGTTCACCAGCACCCGGCCGCGGCCGGCCGCGGCGATCTCCGCCTCGATGAGCACCTCTCGACCCTCGGTTTCGCCTTCCGCCCGCACCACCGCCGACGACGCGCCCGCGCGAATCAACGCCTCGGCCGGCGCACCGCGGAACGAGTCGAGCGTGGCGAGGTACCCGAGCGCCTCGAGCAGATTGGTCTTGCCCTGCCCGTTGTCGCCGAGGATCGCCGTGACCCCGTCAGCGAGGACGACGTCGGCTTCGGCGTACGAGCGAAAGTCAGTCAGCCACAGCTTGCGAACGAGCACAAGACCGTCATGACACGCGGACGGGCATCAGGAGGTACAGGAAGTCGCCGCCGTCGGTCGAGCGGATCACCGCGGGCTTCAGCGCGTCGAGCGTCGACACCACGACCTCGTCGCCCGGGGTGACCTCGACGCCGTCGAGCAAGTACTCCGGGTTGAACGCCACCGTGAGCTCGGTGCCTTCGTACTTCGCGTCGAGCTCCTCGTGCGCTTGGCCGACGTCTTGCGTGATGGCGACGAGTTCGAGACCGTCGGTACGCATCACCATGCGCACGGGCGTGGCTTCACGCGCCATGAGTTTCACGCGCCGCACCGCTTCGAGCAGCGCCTCGCGCCCGACGGTGAGACGGTTCGGGTAGCTCGCAGGGATCAGGCCGCGGTAGTTCGGGAACTCGCCCTCGATCAGTCGTGTCGTGAGCCGGATCGTGCCGACCTGGAACGACGCGTCGCGGTCACCGAGCCGAAGCTCGACGTTGTCGGCGCCCGCAAGTACACGCGCGAGTTCCGACAGCGCCCGCGATGGCACGAGCACGTGCTGCCCTTCCGACAGGACCGCGGCTCCGGGAAGGTCGCGTACGGCGAGCCGGTAGGAGTCGGTGGCGACGAGCCGCAACCCGCCTTCTTCCGCCGCCAGGAGAACGCCGGTGAGGATCGGCCGGGCATCGTCGGAGCTCGCGGCGGTGACCACCTGCTTGAGCGCGGCAGCCAAGTTGCTCGCACTGATCGTGAGGGGATCGCCGCCGGGCTCGGGCAGCCGCGGGTACTCCTCCGCCGGGAGGATGCGAATCGTGAACTCCGCCCGGCCGGAGGTGATGCTCGCCTCTTCCTCGTCGATGTCGACGAGGACCGCTCCCGCTGGCAACGCCCGCACGATCTCGCCGGCGAGCTTGCCCGGCAGAACAACAACACCGTCGCTCTCCCCGTTGACGTTGATCGCCACTTCGATCGTGAGATCGGTGTCGCTCCCGGTGAGTTGCAACGTGTTCCCGGTGAGCTGCGCGCGGATCCCTGACAGCACCGGCATCGCGCCGCCTCGAGTCGACACTGCACGGCCGGCGCTTCCGAGCGCTTCGACCAACACATCTCGTTCACATCGGAACTTCACAGCTGCTCGCTTTCTTGTCTTGATTCAGATGGAACGGTGGTAGGGCCTGGGGATTGTGGATGAACCATCGTTCCTGCAGGTCAGGGGAAGCGCGACATGCGGGCGGTCGTCCCCAGCGTCGCGCACGGGCTGTGCTGCGCTACGGACCCCTATGGACAACTCGCGCGCTGTCCCCCGCGCGCGAGGTTGTTGTCCCCCGCGCGCCCACCGGTTGTCCCCGATGGTTTCCACACGCGGGGACGCGTCGTTCACGTGGCGTTCTTGATGAGCTGGGTGAGCTCGTTGACCTGGTCGAAGATCTGGCGCTTCTCCCCCATCAACTTCTCGATCTTCTGCACGGCGTGAATGACTGTCGTGTGGTCGCTCTTGCCGAACGCCTTGGCGATCTGGGGGAAGCTGAGATCGGTCAGTTCGCGACACACATACATGGCGATCTGGCGCGCAATCACGAGCGGGCGCGTGCGGCTGCTCGACAGCAGCTCCTCACGTGACAAGCCGAACAGCTTGGTGGTGGCCTCGAGGATGCGTTCCGCGGTGATCACCCGCGGCTGACGATCGCTGAGCAGGTCACCGAGCACGCGCTGCGCCAGTTCGATCGACAACGGCTCGTTGTAGAGGCTGGTGAACGCCGAGATCCGGGTGAGCGCTCCTTCGAGTTCTCGGATGTTGTCGGTGATGTGCGTGGCGATGTACTCGAGGACGACGTCGGGGATCAGCGTCGTCTGGCCTTCGGCCTTCTTGCGGAGGATGGCGAGTCGGGTCTCGAGGTCAGGCGGCTGGATGTCGGTGACGAGGCCCGACTTGAACCGCGTGCGCAGCCGGTCTTCGAGCGCGGGCCAGTCGTCGGGCCGGCGGTCGCTGGAAAGGACCAGCTGGCGGCCGGTTTCGTGGAGGGCGTTGAAGGTGTGGAAGAACTCCTCGAGGGTTTCCTTCTTCCCTTCGAAGAACTGGATGTCGTCGACGAGGAGCACGTCGACGCCGCGGTAACGGCGCTTGAAGCTGTCGGCGACGCCGGTGCGGATGGAGTCGACGAACTCGGAGAGGAACGTCTCGCTCGACACGTAGCGCACGCGGTAGCCGCGGTAGTTCTCGTGCACGTAGTGGCCGATGGCCTGCAGCAGGTGGGTCTTGCCGAGACCGGCGTCGCCGTAGACGAACAGCGGGTTGTACGCGAGACCGGGACGTTCGGCGACCGTGAGCGCGGCGGCGTGTGCGAAGCGGTTCGACGAGCCGATGACGAACGCGTCGAAGGTGTAGCGCGGGTTCAGCGTGTCGCCGGAGCGGTGACTCGGTCGTTCGTCGTGCGTGTCGCGCGACGCGGGAAGATCAGCGGCGGGATCGGGGGCCGTGGTCGTGTCGATCGCGGGCACGAGCTCGTTGTCGAGTGCGGGGATCGCGTCGGCCGCGTCAGGGCGCACTTCGATGTCGATGTCGTACGTCGCGCCGACATCGACGAGCGCGGCGCGCACCATCTCGAGGTACCGCGACTCGATGCGTTCCTTCACCCACGGGCTCGGAACCGACAACACGAGCCGGCCGTCGTCAATACGCAACGCGCTGGCTTCGGCGAACGACGACAGCCAGACCGCTTCGGAGACCTGTTCGCGCAACACCTCGGCGCATGACGTCCACAGGAGCTGCGCATCGCCCACCAGCCTCAACGCCTCCCCTGATCGGTCCGAGTCCACAAGTACGTCCACACTCTGTGGAAAACTGTCCGGGAACGGCGGGCGGGTCTGGTCCGCAATGTCCCGTTTCTGCCACTGAGCGTGGCGGGACTGACGGCCGGTCGTCGCCGTCGACAACGGCAACCCCGAGCCCCCACTCCGTCCGTGGCCCGGGCACCGTAGCACCCTGTCCACAGGCATCCAAGGGGTCAATTTGGCCAGATTTCCTTGCAGTCACTGGGAAGTCGGGCGGGCGGCCTGGGCGGACGGATTGCCTGTGGGCAGGGTTCTCCTCTACCCTTCCGACCGGCGCGGCACCGGATCGCGCCCTGGTCCGCGCGCCTGGAACGTGCGAGCAACGCCATCCTGGCACGGGCCCTCGCCTGGCCCGCAGAAGAGGAAACAGTGAAGCGCACTTATCAGCCAAATGTCCGCAAACGAGCGAAGCGACACGGCTTCCGGCATCGCATGTCCACTCGGGCCGGCCGAGCCATCCTCAAGGCGCGCCGCCTCAAGGGCCGCCACCGCCTGTCGGCCTGACGGCACCAGCGGTGGTGCCGTGGCCACAACGTCTTCCCGTCGAGCTTCGGCCGGCCGCGTGCGCGACCGGCGCACCTTCGACGCGCTCCGGCGAGCGGGCACGCGCCGGCGTTCGGGTCCGATCACGGTGACCGTGCTCCTCGACCGCGATGTCACTCCGCCGCGCGTGGCGTATGCCATCGGGCGCAGCGTCGGGGGCGCGGTCGAGCGCAACCGGTTGCGTCGGCGTTTGCGGGCCATCGTGCGCGACGGCGACCTCGCGCCGGGCTCGTATCTCCTCTCGGCGGCTCCGGCGGCGGCGCGGTTGCCGTTCGACGAGCTGGCCGGTCATGTCGCGAAGGCGTGCAGCTCGTGACGGCAACTCGTCCGACGCTGGCGGCTCGCCCGCTGCTGTTCCTCGTCCGGCTGTACCGCCGGGCCACCCCGGGGCGGCCGTCGCCGTGCCGGTTCGACCCCACCTGTTCCACGTACGCACTCGAGGCGCTCGAGCGCCATGGCGCCATTCGGGGCACTTGGCTCACGGCTCGCCGCCTCGCCCGCTGCCACCCTTGGGGTGGCCACGGTTGGGACCCGGTTCCTCCCAACCCTCATGCAAAGGTTGAGAACACATGTTCGTAGCAGTTGACTTCTTTTCGCCCTTTGCGAGGGTGCTCGAGTTCTTCTACAACCTCTGGCCCTCGTACGGCGGGGCGATTGCCCTGTTCACGCTGGCCATCATGATCGTGCTGACCCCGCTGACGTTGAAGGGCACCCGCTCGATGATGGTGCTCCAGTCGCTGCAGCCGGAGATGAAGAAGATCCAGGCGCAGTACAAGGACGACCGCCAGAAGCTCAACGAGGAGCTGCTGAAGTTCTACAAGGAGAACAACATCAACCCGCTGGGTGGATGTCTTCCGCTGCTCGTCCAGCTCCCCGTCTTCATCATCCTCTACAACGTGCTGCGCGGGCTCACCAACACCGTCGTGGTCGACGGGCAGGCGGTCTTCGAGCCGAAGTACATCAGCCACGGCAGCAAGCTCTACGAGAGCCTCTACCACCAGACGCACATGAACTCCTGGGGCCTCGACCTGTCGAAGTCCGTCACCAAGGTGATGAGCGACTCCGGCTTCGGCAAGGCGCTGCCCTACATCGTGATGATCGTTCTGGTGGCCCTGACCAGCCTGGTGCAGCAGAAGCAGATCAGCGGCCGGAACCCGGCGGCGGCCAACAACCCGCAGCAGCAGATGCTGATGAAGCTCGGCCCGATCATGCTGACCGGCATCTCGATCATCTACCAGGGCGGTCTGGTCATCTACCTGCTGGTCTCGAACCTGTTCCGGGTCGGGCAGCAGGCGCTCATCTCCCGGACGATCTACAACACCCCCGAGGCCAAGCGGCTCCTCGAGCAGCAGATGAAGGACGCAGAGGAGAAGAAGAAGTCCGGCCAGCCGCAGGGCGGCTTCTTCAAGCAGTTGCTCGGCGATGCGGCCCCCCAAGTCAACAAGCGGCAGGCGCCCAAGCCCTCCTCCAACGGTGGTGGCAAGGACGGCAAACCTCCGGCCGGCGGCGCCAAACCGCCGGCGGCCAAGAGCAACGGCGGCCGAACCACGCCGCCCAAGAGTCGCTCGGCGGCCTCCCGCAAGAAGAAGAAGCGGAAGTAGCACCATGGAATGGGTAGAGACGACCGGCAAGACGGTCGACGAAGCGAAGGAAGCGGCCCTCGACCAGCTCGGGGTGCACGAGGACGACGCCGAGTTCGAGGTGGTCGAGGAGCCCCGCACGGGGCTGTTCGGCCGGACCCGGGGTGAGGCTCGCGTGCGAGCTCGCGTGCGTCCGACGAGGCCTCGACCCAAGGTCGAGCGTGGGACGCGCCGCCGGCGCCGCCCGGAGTCGGGTCGCTCGAGCGGTGGGGGCGAGCGTACGGCGGGCGCAGACGACCGGCCCGCCGCGTCATCGGCCCGCCCGGAGGGGCGCTCGAAGAACCGGCGCCGATCGCGCGGCGGCCGGGGCGGGGCCAACCGCCCGGAGCGCGCTCCCAAGACCGCCAGTGAGACCACTGACCAGGAAGGAACCGGCATGGACGCCACCGTGGAGGAGCAGGCCGCGATCATGCGATCGTTCCTGGAGGGGCTCGTCGATGCGTTCGATCTCGACGCCACCTTCGAAGAAGACCGGGTCGACGACGACACCATCGAGCTCAAGGTGGTCGGCGACAACCTCGGGCTGCTGATCGGCCCGAAGGGCCAGACGCTCCAGGCCGTGCAGGAGCTGGCTCGCACGGTGGTGCAACGACAGGCGACCGGCACTCATCACGGCCGCGTGCGCATCGACATCGGCGGGTACCGCGAGCGCCGGCGCGAGGCGCTCGAGCGCTTTGCCCGCCAGGTCGCCGCCGATGTGGCGGAAACCGGTGTGGCCAAAGCCCTCGAGCCGATGCATCCCGCCGATCGCAAGGTCGTCCACGACACGGTCAACGACATCGAGGGTGTGGGTACGACCTCCGAAGGCGAAGAGCCCCGCCGCCGAGTCGTGATCATCCCCAACTGATGCTCGCTGCGAGCGCTCGCGTGCGCTCGCTGTCTCCGCTCGTGCCGGCTGCGCCTGGCGGCGCTGACGCCGGCGGCTGACGATGCGTCATCCCGGGCTTCCCGCCACCCTCGAGAGAGCTCAGAGGCTGGGATTTCTCGGGCCGGGGCCGGTCGAAGAGCACCTTCACCACGCCGAGGCCTATGCCGCGGCGGTTCCGGCGCCTGACCGCGCCCTTGATCTCGGGAGTGGGGGCGGAGTTCCCGGGTTGGTGGTTGCCCTGCACTGGCCGGACAGCCACTGGGTGCTGCTCGACAGCAACTCCCGGCGCACCGCCTTTCTCGAGACCGCCGTGGGCGAACTGGATCTGGCGGAGCGAGTGGTGGTGGTGACCGACCGGGCGGAGCGGTACGCCCGGACCGATGAGGCGCGGAGAGCGTTTGCCCTGGTGGTGGCCCGGAGCTTCGGTTCGCCGGCGGTGACCGCCGAGTGCGCGAGTGGGTTTCTGCAGGTGGGGGGCCGACTGGTGGTGAGCGAGCCTCCTGCCGAGGACGAGTCGCGATGGTCGGTCGAGGGTTTGGCGGGTCTCGGGCTCGAGGATCGCGGGCGCCGAGGCTCGGTGCGCGTGCTCGAACAGGTACGGCCCGCGCCGGACCACTCGCCCCGACGGGTGGGGATACCGGCCAAACGCCCGCTCTGGTAGGCGCACGTTCCACGTGGAACGCGCGCCCGTCATGGCCGCAGAAGTTTCACGTGAAACGCGCAATGTGCTGCCAGTTCTTGACCGGGTCCCGCGCGCGCACCATCATTCGCACCTGGTGAGCGACGCCCCTTCCGATCTCGTTTCGCGCGGCCAAGCGATCTTCCAACGGCTGCGCGCCGAGCCTCAAGTACCAGTCGAGCCTCCGGAGAACCAATCGGAGGCGGAGGCGTCGATCGCCGAGGAGGCCGCCCCCGCAGAAGACGTCGTGGCCCAGCCCGACCCCGAGCCCGACCCCCAACCCGAACCCCAGCCCGTCGAGGCCGTTGCCGAGCCCGAGCCTGCGGGGGAGCCCGACCCGGCGCGGTTCATCCGCCCACTCCCCCGTGTCCTGGCCGTCACCAACCAAAAGGGCGGGGTGGGCAAGACCACCACGGCGGTGAACCTCGGCGCGGCGGTTGCCGACCTGGGCTATCGCGTCCTCGTGGTCGACCTCGATCCGCAGGGCAACGCCACCACCGGCCTGGGTCTGAACACTCGCGACCTGCAATCCTCGATGTACGACGTGATCCTTCATGATGCGTCGATCGACGATTGCATCGAGGCCACCTCCGTTCGCAATCTCTTCGTAGCGCCGGCCAGCCTCGATCTCGCCGGAGCGGAGATCGAGCTGGTCCCCGCCTTCAGCCGGGAACTCAAGCTCCGCAGGGCCCTCGACGAGGTCTCGGCCGACTACGACTACGTCTTCATCGACTGCCCGCCGTCCCTCGGGTTGCTGACCGTGAACAGCCTGGCGGCGGCCACCGAGGTGATCGTCCCGATCCAGTGCGAGTACTACGCCCTGGAAGGCCTTGGCCAGCTGCTGCGCAACGTCAACTTGGTGCAGAAGAACCTGAACCAAAGCCTCGAGCTCAGCGCCATCGTCCTGGTGATGTACGACGCCCGCACCAAGTTGTCCGACCAGGTCGTGCAAGAGGTGAAGGCGCACTTCGGCGACAAGGTCTGCCGCACGATTGTGCCGCGGACCGTTCGCCTGTCCGAGGCGCCCTCGTATGGGCAGCCCATCACGGCGTTTGATCCCTCGTCTCGAGGGGCCATCGCCTACCGCGAACTGGCAAGGGAGGTCACTGGTGGCACGCCGCAGCGGGCTGGGTAAAGGGCTCGGGGCGCTCATCCCCTCCGAGGTGGCGAGCGCCGAGGCCGGACCGCTCACCCTCACCGAGCTGCCCGTCAGCGCCATCAGCACCAACCCCCACCAGCCCCGCAAGGGCTTCGACGAAGAGGCGTTGGCGTCGCTGACGGCCTCGGTGCGCGAGCTCGGAGTGCTCCAGCCGGTGCTGGTGCGGCCGCTCGACAACGACAAGTACGAGCTCATCGCCGGTGAGCGACGATGGCGAGCGGCGAAGCGCGCCGGCCTTCCGTCGGTGCCGGCGATTGTGCGTGAGGTCGACGACACCACGTCCCTCGAGCATGCGCTGGTCGAGAACCTTCACCGCGCCGACCTCAACGCACTCGAGGAGGCCGCCGCGTATCAGCAGCTCATCGAGGATTTTCATCTGACCCATGATCAGGTCGCGGCTCGGGTCGGCAAGAGCCGAGCGGCGGTGAGCAACACCCTGCGGTTGTTCCAACTCCCGCCGGCCATCCAAAAGCTGGTGGCCGAAGGCCAACTGTCGGCCGGCCACGCCAGGGCGCTGCTCGGCACACCCGACCGGGCCTACCAGGAACAACTCGCCCGCCGGGCGGTGGCCGAGAGCCTGTCGGTCCGGGACGTCGAGGACGCCGTACGCACCCGGGGTGAGCTGGCCGAGGCCACCGCTCCGACCGGTGCCCCCGCCGAGTCCGCCCCCCGCAAGTTGCGGGCGCCGGGCCTGCTCGAACTCGAGGAGTTGTTCTCGCAGTACCTCGACACGCGGGTCAGCGTCACCGCCGGGCCCCGGCGCGGCAAGGTCGTGATCGATTTCGCCGACCTCGAAGACCTCGAGCGCATCTACCGGCGCATCACCGAGCCCGACAAAGTCTCAAGTACAAGTTGAGACTTGGGCTGTACCTTTGCTTCAGCTTGTCCACATGCTGTGCAGAATCCTGTGGGTAGACCGAACTAGTTAGTGCACGACAGGGCCTCGCGCCCAGCGCCCCAATGCCCTGGTCACGCTCGAAGCGAGCTCGGCGGTGTGCTCAACCACCAGTGCAGGTGGACCCACTTCACACACCACTGCGGCCATGCGCGTCTCCCGGAGGATCGGCAGCTGCATGCCGGCGGCCGCTTCTCCGGCGGGGAACACATCGCCGCTGATCTCCTCGAGCACGAGCTCGGCCAGCCGGCGCCCGCCGATCGACTCGAACGCCCGAGCGGCGAAGTAGGCGGTCGCGCAGCGAGGCTCGTCGCACAGGACGAGCGACACGAAGGCCTCGGCATTGAAGGCGTTGGCCTCACTCGCTTGCACGGACTCGTCGGGATGGTGCAGGACGGCAACCACCGCGCCTGCCTCCACGAGCGCCCGGCCGACCGCGTCCGCCAGCGCCGCCAGTCCACCGGTCTCACCGACGCCGACGCGCCGGCCCTGGAGCTGGCGCGGCGCGTCGAGCAACCGCTGGGTCTCCCGCACCGACGCCACCGGCGGCCCGCCAACCGGACGCACGACCCGCCGGAGCGCGGCAACGGTCTCCGGCCCGCAGATCCCATCGACCGTGAGCCCTGCGTTGCGCTGGAACGCCTCGAGCGCCTCGACCGTGCGCGGTCCAAAGATGCCGTCGACGCGCCCGGCGTCGAAGCCGAGTGCCCCGAGCGCCTCCTGCAACTCGCTCACGTCGTCGCCGCGCAGCATCGGGGCCCGCAGGTACAGCAGACGGATGCCGAGCTCGTAGCCGGCCTCCACGAGGGAGCCCCACGTCTGGGGCCCGCAGATCCCATCGATCCGCAGCCCTCGCTGCTCCTGGAACTCGCGAACGGCCTGCTCGGTGGCAGTGCTGTACACCCCAGGGGCGTCCGCGGCCACGTCGAAGCCGAGTCGGGTGAGACGGCGCTGCACGTCACGCACAGGCTCGCCGGTCGCACCGGGACGGAGGGGGAGAGGCGTGGTCACAAGCGCGAAACGGCCCGGGTCGTAGGCGACCCGGGCCGTGAAACCTAACCGTTCGAGCGAACGGAGCGATCAGGCGATGAACTCGTCGAGCTCCTGCAACAGCTGACCCTTGCCCTTCGCGCCGATCATGCGCTTCACCGGCTGACCGTCACGGAAGACGATCAACGTCGGGATGCTCATGACCTCGTAGCGCCGAGCGGCGTCGGGGTTCTCGTCGACGTTCAGCTTGGCGATCTTCACCTTGCCGGCGTTCTCGCTGGCGATCTCTTCGAGGATCGGCGAGATCATCTTGCAGGGGCCACACCACTCGGCCCAGAAGTCGACGACAACAGCTTCGGCGGCGGCGCCGATCTCTTCGTCGAACGTGGCGTCAGTCAGGGTGCTGATGCCCTCAGCCATTGCTTGCCTCTCGTTTCATCGGTAGATGGGCGAACGGGTCCTTGAACACCTTCCCACCTCGGCGCATTCCTGACCTGCTACGTATGGTTTTCGAGGAATCGTTCGGCGTCGATGGCGGCCATGCAGCCGGAGCCGGCTGCAGTGATGGCCTGCCGGTAGGTGTGGTCCTGCACGTCACCGCAGGCGAACACGCCGTCGACGTTGGTCGACGTCGCCCCTTGTCCGAGGCCGGTGACGAGGTAGCCGTTGTCCTCCATCGTCAGCTGACCCTTGAACAGGTCGGTGTTCGGGACGTGCCCGATGGCGACGAACAGCCCGGTGACGTCGAGGTTGCTCTGCTCTCCGGTCTCGGTGTTCTGCACTCGCAGGCCCTCGACCTTTTTGTCGCCCAGCACCTCGGACACAACGTGATTCCAGAGGAACGAGATCTTGGGGTTGGCCTTGGCGCGGTCCTGCATGATCTTGGAGGCTCGCAACTGGTCGCGCCGGTGGATGATCGTCACGTTGGCCGCGAACTTCGTGAGGAAGTTGGCTTCCTCGACCGCGGAGTCACCGCCGCCGACGACGGCGATGTTCTGATCGCGGAAGAAGAACCCGTCGCAGGTCGCACACGTCGATACGCCGTAACCGATGAGCGGCTGCTCGTTCGGCACGTTGAGCATGAGCGACTGCGCGCCGGTGGAAACGATGATCGTCTTGCCCCGATACGTCGGCTCGGCCGCGTCGGGATCGCCGACCCACACGCCGTACGGCGGCGCAGACAGGTCGACCTTCGACACCTTCACCGTCTGCAGTTCGGCCCCGAACCGCTCAGCCTGCTCGCGGAATCCGGCCATGAGCATCGGGCCCATGACGCCCGCCGGGAAGCCCGGGTAGTTCTCGACCTCGGTCGTGAGCATGAGCTGTCCACCCGGCTGATCGCTGGTGGACGACGGCTCGCCCTCGAGCACCAGCGGCGACAGGTTGGCCCTCGCCGTGTAGATCGCCGCGGTCAGGCCGGCAGGACCTGACCCGATGATGATGACGTCACGCACGCCCTCTGCTGCCATTGGTGGCTACCCCTCGTCGGTTTGCGGCTTGCGCTTGGCCCACAGGACCAGCGCGCCGATGCTGAACACGAGCCCGATCAACAAGTGAGCGGCCCAAACATGTTCCTTCCCGAACACGCTGTCGGGGAGGTAGTTGTTCAGCACCCGCACCAACAAGATCGACACGAGCACGAGCGCGGCGCTGCCGAGGATGGCGGCAAACAGCCCGAACACGATGGCTCGGGCGGCAGTGGTGACCGGTCCCGTGACTTTGTCGCTCGCCGTTCCGACGACCTTGACGATCGTGTCGGTGGCCTGCGCGGGCCAATCGTCGGTACGCACACGCGTCGTGGACAGGTCGACCGGGTTTGCCACGGGCGGCAGCGTACTCTCGTTGTCGCGACACGAACTCTCTCGCCTTCGGCTCGCTCGTACGTGCTGTCGACCGGCCGCCTAGCGGCGGCTCGTTCGAGCTGTGTTCAGGAGCGCGTGTGAGACCGGCGCTCGGGATCGTGTGTGCGGCGCTTGCAGCGGCGCTTGGTGCGCTCATTCTCGGTGAGTACGAGTTCAGCGGGGCCACACCGATCGGTGCGGGGTTGCTGTTCGGGCTGGTGATCTCGGAGATCGTCATCGAGGTCGGCGCGACGCGGTCGCCGGTCATCGGCGTGATCAGCGCGGCGATCGTGGCGGGCGCGCTCGGCTGGGCGGGGTACGTGTCGTCGGGCGAAGGACTCCGACCGTTCCCGACCGGCGCGTGGGTGGCCATGGCGGTCGGTGCGGTGGCCGCCGGAGTGCGCACCGGCGGGTGGCGCCGTCCGCCCGCCAGCGTCACACCGGCTGACTGAACACCTGCGTGCAGCTCGAGCTGTCGGTCACGACCAGCACGAGCGAGCCGTCGCTCAGGGTGAACACGTCGATCTGCACGTCGACACCGTCGAGCACGGCGGTCGCCGAATAGATCTCGTTGACCGAATCTGCCGGCCCGGGCACGAGGCACGACGGGGCCCGAGACGCCACGGTCGTCGGCGAATCCTCCGCTTTCGCGGTCGGCGTCGCAAGGGTGCTGTCGGCTTCCTTGAACTGGTCCGAACGGTGGACCTGCGCTTGCGCCGCCGCGATGAGCGACGAACGATCGCTGAAGGCGCCGAGCGAAGCGCGACCCGGCGCTGCTGTGCTCGCGCCGCCCGTTCCATTCGCCTGCGGAGCCTGCGCGGCGTTGGCGTCGCCGGCGGTGGACCCGATCGAGCCCGCCACCGTCTGGAATTTGTCCTGGTTCTGGCCCCCGGTGATGCTCAACAGCACACCGACGGCTCCGAGCACGAGCACCACGGCAGCAGCGATCGACGCGATGCGCATGCGACGGCGGGCTCGAGCGACGTCGAGTGACGCGACGTTCGACACGCCCACTGCCGCGGCGATCGCCGACTCGCGCTCTGCATCGGACGCGACCGGCAGTGGCGCGGCCAGGGCGTCGCGGATCGCTCGCAGCTCGTCGACCCGCGCCCGAAGCGTCTCATCGCTCTCCACCCGGGCGCGCTCGTCGGCGGTGACCTCGCCGTCGAGGTACGCCGAGGCCAGCTCGTCCCGTTCGGCGTCGGGGTCGGGGGAGAACTCACTCATGTGCTGGGCTTTGACGATCGGGCGCGGGTGGCGGGTTCCCGCTCATGCGGCCTGCGAGCAGGGCACGGCCCCGGGCGATGCGGGATCGGACGGTACCCGGAGGGATCTCGAGGACTTCGGCGATCTCCGCGTAGTCGAGGGTGCAGACATCCCGGAGGATGACAGCCGCCCGGAACTCGAGGGGCAGCGCCTGGAGCGCCTCGTCGACCGACATCCGATCGATCACCTGCTGATCGAGTGACGGCGGGCCGGACGGATCGCCGAGCTCTGGCCGGTCATCGTCCGACAGGGTCGGCTCCGGGCGCCGTCGCCGGCGGCGCAACTCGTCGAGGCACGTGTTGGTGGCGACGCGATACGACCACGTGGAGAACGCGGCCCGTCCGTCGAAGCGCGGCAGTCCGCGAACGATCGCGATCAACGCTTCCTGCGTGGCGTCGAGCGCGTCGGTGTGATTCCCCATGATGCGGCGACACAGCGCGAACAGCCGGTCGTGGTGGCGCCGCAGCAGCAGGTCGAGCGCAGTGCGGTCACCCGTTCGCGCCGCGGACACCAGCGTCGCGTCGTCGTCGTCCCCCCGAATGCGTCGAAGTTACCTTCGCAGCGACACGTACAACGTGACGGCGCACGCGCCGCCGGGGCTAGTTCGCACCCACGCTGACCTCGGCGATCTGCGCGTGGAACCGACCGGCGTCGTCGGGTGACGTCCCCACGTTCGTGATCCAGATCAGCACGGCCGCACCCTTGTGATCGCCGAGATCGAACGTGACCGTGCCCGCGTCGATGCCGTCCTTCTGATCGACGGGGGTGCCCCACGCCGCGAGGTCAGACCCTGGCGCGTCGGCGACATAGATCTGCGCTGACCATCCGCTGGTCGGCGATGTCACCTTCAGGGTCTTGAGCGTGGCTGCCTGCGCAAGGGTCACGTAGACGCCGACGCCAGGCTTGATCTTGATCGCCGAGTCGTTGTACCCCTGCGTCTGCCAAACACTGTTGGGATCACCGTCCTTGATCTTGGGCGCGTCACCGTCGTTTTCGGAGCCGTCGCCCGGTGGAGGATCGAAGGCGACCGCGTCGACCAAGGTCACCGCGTTCGATGCGCTCGGGTTGTCGGTGCCACCTCCGAGGCCGGGGATGTGTGGCACGCCGCCGCCTCCAGCGACCACAACGCCGGCGATGATCAGCACGAGCGCGACCGCCACGATCACGATCGTTGGTACGAGCCAGCCTCGTTCGGTGCGCACGAACGTCGGCGGACCACCCGGCGGCGTGTGATCGACCTGTCGCGGTTGGTGGGTCGCGACGGTGGCGTCGGCCGCGCCGGGTGGTGATGACGCGATCGACAGTGGAGGTGCCGGCGCGCCTCGACCGGCGGCGAGCAGGGCAGCCCGAAACGCGGCGGCCGACGGGTAGCGCTGGTCCGGGTCACGCGCCATCGCGTGCAGCACGACGTCTTCGAGGGCCTTCGGTACGCCAGCGCGCACGTTGCGCGGCTTCATCGGCTCCTGATGCAGCCGGGCGAGTGCGGTCGCCGCTTCCGTGTCGCCCGTGAACGGCGCACGGCCGCACAACGTCTCGTAGAGCACGATGCCGAGCGCATAGACGTCGGTGCGGGCGTCGACGGCCTTGCCTTCCACCTGCTCCGGAGCGAGGTATTTGGCGGTGCCGAGCGTCGTGTTGGTCGTCGTGAGATCGCCCCCGGCCTTCGCGATTCCGAAGTCCGCCACGAGCACGCGCCCGTCGGGCGACAACAGGATGTTGGCGGGTTTCACATCGCGGTGGACCACTCCGCCTTGGTGCGCGGTCTCGAGGGCGTCAGCGACGTCGGCGATGATCGCGACGGCCTGACCAGGCTCGAGCCACTTGCGTTCGTCGAGCAGCTCGCGCAGCGTCGAGCCCTCGACGAGCTCCATCACGATCGCCTGGCAGTCCTGGTCGGCGCACGTGTCGTAGATCGACACGATCGACGGGTGCGACAGACGGGCGGCGGCCACCGCTTCGCGACGGAAGCGCGCCACGAACGACTCATCCGCCGCGAGGTGCGGATACAGCATCTTCACGGCGACGCGGCGGGCAAGCACCTCGTCGGTCGCTTCCCACACCTGGGCCATGCCGCCGTTGGCAATGAGGCGGTCGAGTCGGTACCGACCGCCCAGCACGCGTCCGGTGTGCGTGCCGATGGCGGAGTCGTCAGTCAGTTGGCTGCGCCCCGGTGGGCTCTTGCCAGGTCACGCCCATGACCCGCGGCCCGCCGTGTGTTCCGATCACCGCACCGATCAGCGCGATCCGGATCTCGTCGCGCGGGAAACGGGGAGCAAGCATCTCGAGAAACTCGTCGAGATCTGGCGCTTCGCCATGGCACACCGACAGGCGTTCCACGGCGGGCTGCTCCAGTAAACGGTCGGCCAGCCATCGCAGTGCCTTTTTTCGCGTTCGAGCCTTGCCCGCCTCTTCGACTTTCCCCGTACTGACGTCGATCAACGGTTTGATCGACAAAAGGTTCCCCAGCAGCGCTTGCGCGTTTCCGATGCGCCCACCCTTCTTCAGGTTCTCCAGCGTGTCGAGCGCGCCGAGCACGTGGGTGCGCGCCGCCATGCCGTTCACCATCGCGACGATGTCGCTCGCGCTCTCGCCGTTGCGCGCGGCCTCGGCCGCGGCGATGACCTGCGAACCGAGGCCGCCGGTGATCGAATGGGAGTCGACCACGTGCACCTCGATGGTGTCGGTGACGGCGCGCGCCGCGTTCTGTGCCGATTGGATGGTGGCGGACAGATCCGACGACAGGTTGATGCAGACGACCGCTGAAGCGCCGTTCTCCGCGGCGCGGCGGAACACCTGCTCGAAGGCGCCCGGCGACGGTGCCGCCGTCTCGGGCAGCTCGACCGCTTCGTTCAGCCGCCGGTAGAACTCCTCGACGCTCAGATCGACGCGGTCGGTGAACTCCTTGTCGCCGAAGCGGATCGACAGCGGCACGATGTCGACACCGAGCTGCTCCGCCTCCTCGGTGGTGAGATCGCAGGAGCTGTCGGTGACGATGTGGACGGCAGCCATGGGGACTGCAGGTTAGGTGAGCACGGCGTCCTGTTTCCTACCGGGTGCCCGCCGCGTGCTTGAGCCGCTTGCGGCGTTCGCGGCGCTCGGCGATGGCGTGCCGGAGCCACCAGACGGCGAGGAAGGTGCCGGCCCCGACCGACAGGATGAGCCCGACCCCGGAGAACGCGGTGGAGCGCACGGTCACACGCGTGTGGCCGACGACGAGGTTGCCGTCGGGCGAGGTGATCGTGACATCGAGCGGTGAGTCTCCCGATGCTCTCGTACGCACGTTCAGCGCGACCCGCGTCGTCTCTTCGGTGAGCGTCACCTCGACGAGCCCGTTCTCATGGCCGGGAAACTGGAGCTTCTCGCCTTGGAGTTGGAGCTGCACCTTGATCGGGTAACCGGTCGTGTTGCGCATCGTGAGGGAGACGACTCCATCGCGGGCGGTGAAGTTGATCGTCTGGCGCGCCGGTGGTTGCACCTTCGCGACCTCGGCGTGGATCGCGTTGCGCACGGCGTCGAGATAGCTGCGTTGATCGGACGACGAAAGATCGGCCGAGCCGGCGACGAGTGCACGCCGTTCGAATTCGTTGGGACGCGGATTGTCGGCGGTGACCATCGCGCGGTACGACCCCAGATCGGACTCGACGGAGCGAAGGTTGGGTGCGAGGTCGGAGAGGTTCGTGCCGAGCACGGGTGAGAGCGTGCGCGTCAGTGGCACGCCGCGTCCGTTGGTCTCGCCGCGCGAGCCGGCGCGGGGAACCGACGAGAACAGGGTCGCCATCGTCATCGGCTGCATCACGCGGTTCGTCGCCGGATCCAGCGAGGTGAGCAGTGCGTCGAGAAACTGCGGGTCGATGTGCTGGTCGTTGCCGAATGCGACGACCGCCGCGCGTTTGTCGGGCGGGTCATCGAAGTACAACACCGCGAGGTCTGCGACGAGGTGGTTCGCGTCGAGGATCGGATCGCCCGTTTCGCCCGCATGCGCGGCCAACGAAGCGTCGGCCACCGCCGCCTGCACACCATCGACGCCGCTCAGCAGGAACGGCTGGGTGAGCGTGCGATTGAAGAGACGTTCGTCGAGCGGAGCGAGCCCTTGTTCCGCGACGACCATCGACGAGACCCCGCGGTCGCGCAACGAGCGCGCGGCTTCCGGCGTCATGCGATCGTCGGCGACGTAGGTCGAGGTGTCCGCCGGTGACAAGCGGCTGCGAACCGCCGCAGTGCCGCGGTCGAACAGCTGGAAGAGCTCAGGGGCAAGCCCGGACGCCAGCCACTCGGCCGGGTGCACGTGCACGTAGGGCGTGAGCGTGATCTGCCGGCCAGCCGCCGCCTTGCGCAACTCGTCCCCCGTCGACGACTCGAGTGCCTCGATGAGCTCGCCGGAGGGTGCGAGCGTGACGGGCAGCGAGGCGTGCGCTTCGAGCACCGACGCGGTGCTGAGCACCGACTGCGCTTCCGACGGGTCGAGGGCCGTCGTCCCGTCGGCTCGCAACCCTGGACGGCCGTCGACGGGCAACACGATCGCGACACCGAGTGGACCGAACTCGTGGCTCACCGGCAGTCGCACCATGAACGTGACGAGCGAGTCGAGCACCGAGCCCTTGTCGGTCAGCAGGTCGACGGTGATCGGATACACGCCCTCGGTCTGCAGGTCGTGCGTGCTGACCTGCACGACGACGACGCCCGACGCGTCGGGGACCGCCGGCACGACCACGGGAGCAGCGACGCGCGGCCGGGTGACCTTGCCGGTCAACACCGCTTTGAAATCCGAGCGCGTGGGGACACGGCTGCGGACCTCGACATGGATCTGCGCTCCGACCGGCGCGCCGGTCACCCGCAATCGCATCGCGAGATCCGCGTCGGGCTCGACCACCGCGGTCTGGCTGACGAGTTGCAGGATGTCGGAGCGGGGCTGCGGCTGCTGCGCCGGTTGTGCACCGCTCGGCGCCACGAGCGCGACGAGCGCGGCGAGCGCGACAACGACGAACGCGCCCGCGAGCCATCGCCTCATGCGAGAACGATCTGCAGCACCGCCAACCCGCCGGGCTGCAGGCGGAACCCGAGATGCTGGTACAACGCGAGCGCGCCGTCGTTGCGCTCCTGAGTGTTCACCATGGCTCGCTCGACTCCACGGCGCTTCATCCACCGCAGCCCGTCGACGGCGAGGTCGCGTCCGAGCCCGTGACGCTGATGATCGGGATCGATGGCGAGACGTTGTAAGAACCCGCGCGCCCCTGCGCGACCTGAGACGGCGTACCCAACCACGCGTTGGTCGACGTGCGCGATGCGGAATCGACTCGAAGGGGTGGCGCTGATGGCCTCGTCGAACCCGACGTCGTCCAACCGCCAGAACGAATCGAACGATCGTCCGTCGACGTCGAGCGCCGCGCCGCGGTCGACGCGGCGACCGCGGCGCAATGACGCGGTCGCGGCCGCCGGCACGTCGACGAGATCGTGGGCCAGCAGATGCAGCCGCTCGCGCACTTCGAAGCCCGCTTCGAGAAAGCCCCGCGATTCAGCGGGGCCGAGCGCGGCCGTGATCACCTCGTGGTAGCCGCGACCACCCAACACGTCGCAGCAGCGACGCACCGCCTCGACGGTGGCGGGTGCACCGTCGGCCAGTGGCGCGATGTACGCGATGTTCGAGTCGCCGCGCCACGCGCCGACCCGGAGACGGTCGGTTCCCCAACGCACGAGGTCGAGGCTCACTCGTGTCTCCCGGGCACGGCGGCGACGGTACCCTCGTCGGTCGTGCCGGTGCTCTTCGCGACCCACGAGCGTTGCCTCGAACACATCGCAGGAGGCCGGCACCCCGAACGGCCCGGCCGGCTCGACGCGGTGATCGCTGGTGTCGCCGCGGCCGACCTCGGTGAGGCGATCGTGCCGTTCACCCCCCGCGCCGCTACCCGCGCCGAGCTCGAACGCGTGCACGACAAGACGTACATCGACGGTGTCGAACAGTTCTGTCTCGCTGGGGGAGGCCGGCTCGATCCCGACACAGGAGCGAGTTCCGCGTCGTTCGATGCGGCGACGCTCGCGGCGGGCGCCGGGCTTGATGCCGTCGAGCGTCTCGAGCGCGGCGAAGCGGATGCCGCGTTCTGTGCCGTGCGTCCCCCCGGACACCACGCGCTTGCCGACCGCGCGATGGGCTTCTGTCTCTTCAACAGCGTTGCCGTCACCGCCGCGGCGCTCGCAGACCGAGGCGAGCGCGTGCTCATCGTCGACTTCGACGCGCATCACGGCAACGGAACCCAGGACCTGTTCTATGACGACGCCCGCGTCACGTACGTGTCGATGCACGAGTGGCCGCTGTTCCCCGGCACCGGCGCGCTCACCGAGACCGGGACCGGGGCGGGCATCGGGCACACGATCAACTTCCCGTTCCCTGCAGGCACGTCGGGCGACGCCTACCTCGCGGCCTTCGACGACGTGATCGTGCCGTTCGCCGAACGTTGGAACCCGACCTGGCTGCTGATCTCCGCTGGCTTCGATGCGCACCGGCTCGACCCGCTCACCGACCTGGGCCTGGCCAGTGGCGACTATGCGTTGCTCACCCAGCGGCTCGCGACCCTGGTCCCGTCACGCAGAGTGGTCGGATTTCTGGAGGGCGGCTACGACCTCGACGCCCTTGCCGTCTCTTCCGGTGCCTGTGTCGCCGCCCTCTCTGGGCTGGCATATCAACCGGAAAAGCCCACGTCTGCCGGGTTGGGACGAAACGTTGTGGACGCCGCGCTCAAGATCCATGCCCGCGCGAACGATGGATGAGGTGTTCCCAACTCTGAGGATGCACCAGTGGCCGAGCTCCAGGAGCTCCTTCAATACCTGATGGAGATGCGCGGTTCCGACCTCTACGTGAAGGTCGGCGCCCCGCCCCACATCCGCATCGACGGCCGTCTACAGCCCGCGCCGTTCCCTCCCGTTGACACGACCCAGACCGAGGCGCTCGCCGAACAGATCGTTCCGCCGCACCGGACGGCCGAGCTGAACGAGCGCGGCGACCTCGACTACGCCCTGAGCGTGTCGGGTGTCGGCCGCTTCCGCGTGCATCTGTACCGGCAGCGCGGATCGATGGCGGTGGTGTTCCGCCGCGTCGTCCCCGGCATCCCGTCATGGGAGCGGTTGGGATTGCCGCCGGTCGTCGAGCGTCTCGCGACCGAACAAAGCGGTCTCGTCCTCATCACCGGTCCGGCCGGATCCGGCAAGACGACCACGATCAACGCGTTGATCGACCACATCAACGACAACCGCGCCGCGCACATCATCACGATCGAAGATCCGGTCGAGTACCTCCACACCGACAAGCAGTCGATCATCAGTCAGCGCGAGATCGGCACCGACACGCACGACGCGGCCGACGCGGTGCGACGCGCGCTGCGTCAGGGTCCTGATGTGCTCGTGGTGAGCGCGCTGAACGACTTCGAAACGCTCGAGGCCGTGCTCGCCGCGGCGTCGACCGGACACCTGGTGCTCGCGGCTCTGCCGACGCAGAACGCGGCCGAGACCATCAACCGCGTGATCGACTTCTACCCGCCGCACCAGCAGAAGCAGGCGCGGCATCAACTGGCTTCGTCGCTGCGCGCGGTGATCAGCCAGCGTCTGCTGGAACGAGCCGACGGCAAGGGCCGCACCGCTGCGGTCGAGGTCCTCATCAACACGCCGAAGGTCTACGACTGCATCGTCGATGTCGATCGGGCCAGCGCGCTGGAGCGCATCGTCGCGGAGGGCGAGTACCACGGCATGCAGACCTTCGATCAGGCCTTGTTCACCCTCTTCAAGGACGGTCTGGTCAGCCTTCGCGACGCCTTGTCGGTGGCGACGCAGCCCGAGGACCTCCGCATCGCGCTGCAACAAGCGGGTTTGGCTTCCGCCTACTGACGCACTGCCGCCTACCCTCGGATCTCATGATCCGGGAGCGGTTGGCGCCCATCCTCGAGGAGACGCGCCCGATGGCGGAGCGTTTCGCCGCGGCCGGGCACCGGCTGTACCTCGTGGGCGGCATCGTGCGCGACCTGCTTGCGGATCGACCGCTCGAGCATCCCGACATCGACCTCACCACCGACGCGCGCCCGGAGGAGACCAAGCGACTGCTCGACGGATGGGCCGACGCGCTGTGGACGCAGGGCGAGCGCTTCGGCACGATCGGCGCCAAGAAGGGCGACCGCTCGTTCGAGATCACGACGCACCGCGCCGAGGCCTACGACCCCGATTCCCGTAAGCCGGCCGTGGAGTTTTCCGACGCAATCGAAGCTGACCTGTCCCGTCGTGACTTCACGGTGAACGCGATGGCGTTGTCGCTGCCTGATCCGGAACTCATCGACCCGTTCGACGGTTCCTCCGACTTGCTTGTGCACCGGCGGCTTCGGACACCACTCGCACCCGACCAATCGTTCACCGACGATCCGCTCCGCATGCTCCGCGCGGCGCGCTTCATCGCGGGGTACGGCCTGCAGCCCGACGACGAGCTGCGCACGTCGATCGAGCGCCTGCGCCATCGCATGGAGATCGTGTCTGCGGAACGCGTGCGCGACGAGCTCGACAAGCTCATCGTCGTCGACGATCCGTCGGCGGGACTCTGGTTCCTGAACGACACGGGACTCTTCGACGAGTTCCTGCCCGAGATCCCCGGGCTTCGCCTCGAGCAGGATCCGATCCACCGTCACAAGGATGTGCTGGAGCACACGATCGCCGTGGTGGCGAATGTCGCGCCGCGCAAGCCCGACGGAAGTTCCAACCGGATCGTTCGCCTGGCCGCGTTGCTGCACGACGTCGGGAAGCCGAAGACGCGCTCGGTCGGCAAGCACGGTGTGACGTTCCACCATCACGAGGTCGTCGGCGCGCGCATGGCCCGCGAACGTCTCACCGCGTTGCGGTATCCGACGGACGACATCGCCGCGATCACGCGCCTGGTGTTCCTGCACCTGCGCTTCCACGGCTACGGCGAAGGTGACGGTGGATGGACCGACAGCGCCGTGCGTCGCTACGTCCGCGATGCCGGCGACTTGCTACGCGATCTCAACGAGCTCACCCGCTGTGATTGCACGACGCGCAACGAGCGGCGCGCCAAGGCGCTGGCTCGGCGCATGGACGCGCTCGAGGAGCGCATCGAACGGCTCCGCGAGGAAGAAGAGCTCAACGCCATCCGCCCGGACCTCGACGGCAACACCGTGATGCAGGTGCTCGGGCTGACGCCCGGCCCGCAGGTCGGCGAGGCGATGCGGTGGCTGCTCGAACTGCGCCTCGACGAGGGCGAGCTCGGCGAAGAAGAAGCGACCCGCCGCCTCAAGGAGTGGTGGGCGGCCCGCTCTTAAATGCCCTGTTTTCTCGCCCTCACGATGAGGGTGGACGGCACCCAGCGCATGGCTTCGGTCCAGTGCCGGCCGCGGGGTTGTGCCTTGACGGGCTCGGGTTCGAGCAGCGTGTCGACGCGGAAGTTGGCGCGGCTCAAGCTCGTGAACAGGTCCGAGATCGGCAACGGGTGATCGGTTCCGGTCTCGGCGCCGACGACCCACGGGATCGGTGTGCGATCGAAGTAGGAACGGCGCAGGATCGGCGGGTTGCCGAACGCGTCGACGATGCGGAACGCGGGGTGCGGCATCGAGATCACGAGGGGCGCTTCCGGCCGTAGGACGCGGTGCACCTGCCGGAACACGCGGTCGAGGTCCGCCACCGCACCGAGCGCGTACACGCTCAACGCCACGTCGATGGTGTCGGCGCGGACGAAGGCGAGATCGGCGAGGTCGCCGTGGCGCAGCTCGATCTTCGTCTCTTCGCGCTCGACGAGCCGGCGGGCATGTGCCACCTGCTCCTCGGAATCGTCGACGGCGATGACGCGCGCCCCCTGCTTGGCCATGGCGACCGCGTTCGGTCCACCACCGCACCCGAGCTCGAGCACGCGCTTCTTCTCGAGATTGCCGAGGAGCCGGAGCTCGGCCTCAGTCGGGATGTCGGGGCCGTACTGGACGATGTCGGTCGACAGGTCGACCCACGCCGGCCACGCCGTGAACGAGCGCGCGTTGAGCGCCGCTGGTTCCGTGCGTCCAAGCGTCGACCCGACCTGCTCCGCCGAAGTGAAATCACTCACGGCGGACAGTCTTGTCGGTTTTCGGTTTCAGCCCTTGATGAACGCCTCGAGGCTGTCGCGGGCCTCGTCGTCGTGCACCTGGACCGGCGGCGACTTCATGAAGTACTGGCACGCCGGTGCGACCGGGCCGCCGATGCCTCGGTCCTGAGCGAGCTTGGCGCAGCGCACGGCGTCGATGATGACGCCCGCCGAGTTGGGGGAGTCGTGCACTTCGAGCTTGAGCTCGACTGTGAGGGGGACGTCGCCGAAGTTGCGGCCTTCGAGACGGATCAGGGCCCACTTGCGATCCTCGAGCCACGGCACGTGATCCGACGGACCGATGTGCACGTCGTGGTCGCTGATGCCCTGGTCGATCTGGCTCGTGACCGACTGCGTCTTGCTGATCTTCTTCGACTTCAAGCGCTTGCGCTCGAGCATGTTCTTGAAGTCCATGTTGCCGCCGAAGTTCAGCTGGTACGTGTGGTCGATCGTCGTGCCGCGATCCTCGAACAGGCGGGCGAGCGTGCGGTGCACGATCGTGGCGCCGACCTGGCTCTTGATGTCGTCGCCGACGATCGGGATGCCGGCGTCGGTGAACTTCTGCGCCCACTCGGGGTCCGAAGCGATGAACACCGGGATCGCGTTCACGAACGCGACTCCCGCGTCGAGGCACGCCTGCGCGTAGTACTTCTGCGCCAAGTCGCTGCCGACGGGGAGGTACGACACGAGCACGTCGGCGCGCGTGTCGCGCAGCACCTGGGTGACGTCGACCGGCTCGGCCGGCGACTCCTCGCACGTCTCGCGGTAGAACTCGCCGAAGCCGTCGAGCGTTGGCGCGCGCAGCACGGTCACGCCGAGATGCGGTACGTCGCTGAACTTGATGGTGTTGTTCTGCCCAGCGAAGATCGCCTTGCTGGTGTCGATGCCCACCTTGTCGGCGTCGACGTCGAACGCGGCGACGAGTTCGATGTCGCGCACGTGGTACCCGCCGAGGTCGACGTGCATCAGGCCAGGCACGCGCTCGGACGGATCAGCGTCCTTGTAGAACTCGATGCCCTGCAACAGCGAGCTCGCGCAGTTGCCGACACCAGCGATGGCGAGACGGATCGGCTTGGTCATGAGGGGGCATCCTCCGTTACTTGGCCCGACTCGACGGCGATGAGCCGGTCGAGCCAGGCGAGGTCTTGTGACAGGGTGGCGTCGTCGCGCTCGCGCAAGGTGCGGAGGTAGCGATCGAGCGTGCGGTCAGGGCCGCGACGACGTTCGGCGATGCGAGCGAGCAACTCCGCTCGACGGCGCTCGAACAGCTCGAGGCGTTGTTCGGTGGGAAGGTGCCGGCAGAACGCGACCTTCAGGGCGAAGGTCCGTTCGTCGGCGGGTTGCGGGTCGGTGAGCAGTTCGACGAGGTGGGCCTCGCCGGCCGGCGTGATGCCGTACACCTTCTTGCTGCGGCCACCCGTGCTCGGCAGGTGCCGGGCCCGGAAGGCAGCGAGCTCGCCGGCGAGCGAGCCGCTCGACGGCAGTGCCTTGTCGGTGCGGGTGTTGGCCTCGACGGCCTTCACCAGACCGGACCGCTCCAAGCGGGCCAAGGCGGGATACAGCGATCCGAACGACACGACGCCCGAGCGCGCCCCCGGCAGGTCACCGAGCCGCTTGCGCAGCTCGTAACCGTGGAGTTCTTGCTCCTTCAGGAGCCCGAGGATGGCGAGGTCGATCATCGTGGTGAGGACAGCATAGCGGCTCGACGTATCGAATAGATATATCGAGAATAAAGAATATTGCGAACTATTGCAAGCAGTGCCCCTCCGGACCGTGGCCGGGCAACCCAGGTATCGTCGGGGCCCAGATGTTCCGGCCCGAAGCGATCCGCGGGGTGACCGTCACCCAGCCCGGCACCGTGGATTACCGCCTGGCGCGCCAGGCACTGATCTCGGAGTTCCGCAAGAAGCGCTTGGCCCAGCACGAGGTGTGCGATGCCCACCCCGAGCTCGTGCGCGCCTCGCGTGAGTGCGGCGAGCCCACCTCGATCGTCTGCCCGATCTGCGAAGCCACCCACGTCGTGTTGGTGTCGTACGTGTTCGGCCCGCGGCTGCCGGCGTTCGGCCGTTGCATCACGTCGAAGGACGAGCTCGCGAAGTTGTCGCGCCGGGCCGACGACCTCACCTGTTATGTCGTCGAGGTGTGCCCCGAGTGCTCATGGAACCACCTCGCTCGGGCGTTCCCGATCGGCCGCGGCCGGCGCCGCTGAGTACGGAACCGCGCGGTCCCCGGCTGCGCGTACGCGTACGACCGCCTGACACCCCCCCGACTCCACCGGAGGAACCCCAACCCGAATCGGAGCTCGCGCTCCGCCCGCCAGCGCGCCTACCAGTGCCGCGCGCCGCGTTGCTCGCGGCCGCGTTCGTCCTGGCGCTCACCTCCCGCGGGGACGTGGTGCTGCTGGCGGTGCTGCTCGGATTCGGCGCGGCGCGCCGCACCTCCGCTCTCGCGTGCGCGGCCGCGCTCTCGGCGGCGCTCGTGCGGTGGGGTTCGCCGGGCCTCGGCGCGATCGCGGGCGCGCAGGCGGTGGTGGGACCGGCGGGATGGACCGGCTCCAACGTTGCGGTCGCGTCGTCGTGGCTCGCGGCGTCGGCGTTGCTGCTCGCGGCCGTGCCGCTCGACGACGAGCGGCTCGCGGTGCGCGCCCTCTCCGTCGCGCCGTTTGCGGTCGCGGCCGCGGATGTCGTGGTTGGCCCGGCGCCCGGCGGCGCGCTCGCGTTGCGTGCGGCGGCAACGGTGCTCGCATGCGGGTTGGCGTTCGCGTTGACGCGCTGGCGTCGGTGGCCGTGGCTCGCCGTGGGCGTCGGCGTGCTTGCGCTCGTGACCGCCGGAGTGTCGCGGTGACGTCGACGACGTGGGCGGAGACGCTGCTCATCGTTGTCCTGCTCGCGCCGCTCGCGAGCGTCGTGCTTGCCGTTGCCGTCGCGGTTCCCGCGGAGGACCGCCGCTGGACGATTGGCGGAGGTGTGGTCGCCGCAGTCGGTGCGATCGTCCTGCTCACGACCGGCCAGCACCCGCACGTGTCGCGGCTTGCCCCCGACGACCTCGCGCTCGCGGCGGCCGCAGCGACCGCGCTGCTCGTCATCGCAATGCGGCCCGCGTCGCGCACACCGGTGGTGGCCGCAGCGTTGACGGTGCTCATCGCGGGCGTCACCGCGGGCACGCCCGGAGATCCCTCCACCGTCGGGCCACTGCTCGCCATCGCCGGGGTGATCGCGTTGGTGACGCTGACGCGTGACGCGGGCCGGCTGACGATCGCGGCAACGGGCGCTGGTGTCGTGGTGGCCGCGGCCGGAATTCACTCAGGGCATCGCGGCGGTGCCGCCGCAGCGGTTGGCGGCGCCGCGCTGATCGCGGTGGTCGCGAGCTTCGACGCGCGACGCGCGGTCACGATCGTGGTGCCCGCGGCCTTGTTGCTCGCGCTGCGCGCCGGCCCGCAACTCGCCGGCACCTCCACCGCGCGCTGGTTGGCCGTCGCGCTGGGTGTCGCCGGCGCCGGACTCGCGCTTGCTCCCGCGCTCTTCGCGACGCGTGTGTCCATCGCGCGTGTCACCGCGCTCGTACCGTGGACCTTGCTCGCCGCCGCCGGCCCGCTGCCTGGGATGCCGGTCGCGGCACGAGCGTTGGCCGCGGGCGCGGTGATCGCACTGTTGCTCGGCGGTCCGCTCGCACTGCTCGCCGCGCTCCCCGGTGCCGCGATCAGCGCGTCGGCCATCGCTGATGGTGGAGGCTGGCCGCGGGCGGTGCTCGCGCTGCTCGCGATCGCCACGGTGTTCGGGCTCGTGACCGCGCAACGGTGTGCTGTCGCGTCGAAGCCGAGACCGGTCGACGCGATCGTCGGCATCGCCGCTGCGTGGTTTGTCGTGCGTCCGACGTCGTGGACGTGGACGCGAGTGCAAGGGTTGCAGGCGTACAGCGATGGAACGGTGCTCGCCGCGGCCACCGCGTTGATCAGCGGCGTTCTCCTCGCGATCGCCGGTGGCCACGTGGAACGCGAGCCGATCGGCGCGTGGCTGTTGATCTCCGACGAACCCGCAGCGACCGATGCGGGCGGCACCGATGTACTGCTGCTGTGCATCGTCGCCCTGATGGGGATCGCCGCGGCCGCGTTGCTACGCTCGGCTCGGCTGTAAGGCCCTCCGCATGCCCAGAACCGCCACGAAGAAGCCGCGCCGTCGTCGCCGTCGCGCGCCGCACCCGAACGATCTGAAGCCCAACGGCAAGCGCCGGAGCTTGTTGTGGCGCTGGCGTCGAGGGCTCTTCGTCGTCGGGCTCCTCTTCGTCGCGGGCATCGCTGCCGCCGGGTACTCGCTCGCGCAGATCGAACTGCCCCCCGAACGCATCCAAGCGCAGACGTCGTTCATCTGCGCGGCCGACGTGACGAGCAACTGCAACGACAGCAACGCGATCGCCAGCTTGCACGGCGAGCAGGACCGCGTGAACGTCACCCTCGATCAGGTGCCACAAGTGATGATCGACGCGGTGCTCGCCGCGGAGGACCGCACGTTCTTCGATCACGGTGGCGTCGATCCCTGGGGAACCATGCGCGCGCTGTGGGCCGACTTGCGGAACCAAGGCTCGACGCAAGGCGGGTCGACGATCACGCAGCAGTACGTGAAGAACGTCTACCTGACGAGCGAGCGCACGTTCTCCCGCAAGATCAAAGAGGCGGTGCTGTCGATCAAGCTCGAGCAGGAGCTGACGAAGCAGCAGATCCTCGAGCGCTACCTCAACACCGTGTACTTCGGGCGCGGGGCCTACGGCATCGGTGCGGCAGTCCGCACGTACTTCGGCCATGAGCTCGCCAAGGTCACGCTGCCCGAAGCCGCGTACCTCGCCGGGTTGATCCGCTCACCGGAGACAGCCGACGGCGCGCGGCCCGAGCAAGTGCCCACGGCGATCGCGCGGCGGCGCACGGTGCTGCAGGGCATGCTCGAGACGAAGAAGATCGACCAGGCACAGTTCGACGCCGCCGACAAGACGCCGTTCACGCCGGGCGAAGCGGGCGACCCGAACGCCACGATCCTCGTGCGGCCGCCGAACCAGAAGGGCTTCGGCCCGGTGAAGCGCGCCGACATCGGCACCGAGTACTTCCGCGATTACGTCGTGCAGCAGTTGAAGCAACACGGCTTCGACGAGGCGAAGCTCTTCGGCGGCGGGTTGCGCGTGTACACGACGCTGGATCTCGACAAGCAACAGAAGGCGTTCGACGCGGTCACGAGCACGCTCACGTCACCGGACGACCCGCTCGCCGCCATGGTGTCGCTCGATCCCGACGGACACATCATCGCGATGATCGGCGGCCGCGATCACTCCACTGACGAGAACAACTACGCCGCGCCCGGCCTCGGCGCCGGCGGCCGGCATGCGGGGTCGTCGTTCAAGCCGTACGTGCTCGCCGAGGCGGTGAAGCAAGGCATCTCGTTGCAATCGCAGTTCGAGTCACCGAGCGAGATCATCCTGCCGAAGGCAAACGCCGGCAAGGACTGGGACGTTCACAACGCGGAGGCGAGCAGTGGCGTGCTCAACCTCATCGACGCGACGAAGCACTCCTCCAACACCGTCTTCGCGCAGCTCATGTTGAAGGTGCACCCGCAGAACGTGATCCCGCTCGCGCACGAGATGGGGATCACGACCGACCTGCCGGAGGTGAACTCGCTCGTTCTCGGGACGGGCGACGTGTTTCCGCTCGACATGGCGTCGGGCTACTCGACCTTCGCTCACCGCGGCCAGCACATCCAACCGACCGGAATCCTGAAGGTCGAGGTCCCGAACGGCAACGGCGGCTACGACACCGTCAACTTCGATCAGCAGAAGACGCAGCCGTTGACGAAGCAGGAGTCTGATCTCGTCACGTACTGCTTGCAGCAGGTCGTGCACGGTGGCACCGGCAGTGGCGCGTTCTTCGGCAAGGACATCGCCGGGAAGACCGGCACGACCGAAGACAACAAGGACGCATGGTTCGTGGGTTTCACCCCGAACGGCTACTCGACCGCAGTGTGGATGGGCTACCGCAACGCTCCCGAAGACGGACCGACGCGCTACATGACCAGCGTGCACGGCAAGGTCGTGTTCGGCGGCACGTTCCCGGCGACGATCTGGAACAAGTACATGCGCGCGCTCACCGACGGCATGGACGTCGGCAACTTCACGGATCCGTCGAGCTTCCCCGGCAAGGTGTTGAACCAGGATCTCACGACGACGTCGTCGACCGACACGACGCTGCCCGACACGACGACCTCGGTCACCGAGCAACCATCGACGACCGACACCACGAAGCCAGGCAAGACCACCACGACGACCGAGCCAGAAACGACGACCACCTCGGCCTTACCAAACTGAGATGAAGCATCGGAACTTCTCACCTTGGGCCTACTGGCGAATGCGGGTCGACAGCGCGACGCCACCACCTGTTCTGTCGCGCGATCGCTTGATCGAGCTGTTGGGGCGGCTGCCCGAGCCTGTCGATCCCGACTTCGAGGTGCTCGACGTCGAACAACGCGACGGATACCGCGTCGAGCGCGTCGTGTTCGACACCGAGGCGGCCATGTCGGTGCCGGCACTGCTGTTCGTTCCCGACGGTGCCGGCGAAGGCCCGCCTCGAGCCGCGGTGCTCGCCGTGCACGGCCACGGCACGACGAAGGAAACGATCTCGTGGCCGCCGCTTCTCGCCGAGGCGGGTCTCGTCGTGCTCGCGCCCGACCTGCGCGGGTTCGGCGAACGCTCCGACTGGACGCCGGAGGATCACTACCACTGCGACGTCGACTTGGTGAACGGTGTGCTCGTCGGCACGACGCCCTTCGCGCAGAACCTGTGGGACATGGCGCGCTGCATCGACGTGTTGCAGTCGCTTCCGTATGTCGATCGTGATCGCATCGGCGCGTGTGGCTGGTCCTACGGTGGGACGGTCACCCTGTTTCTCGCGGCGTGGGACGAGCGAGTCGACGCCGCCCTCGTCAGTTGCGCGGTGGCATCGATCGCGTCGTCGCACCGCGTGCCGTGGAACTTCTGCGGATCACAGGTGCTCCCCGGCATGGCCGACGAACTCGATCACGCCGCGTTGATCACCCTGATCGCGCCGCGCACCCTGATCGCGGAGAACGCGGAGGACGACCTCATCTTCCCGCTCGACGCGGCGAAGGCGTCACTCGCGGCAGCGACCCCGGCCTACGAAGAGCTCGGCGCCTCCGACCGAATCGCGCTGTTCGTGATCGACGGCGATCACCGCTTCGACGGCACGGAGTCCCTGCCGAAGTTGATTCAGGCGCTGTCTTCGACTTCTTGATGCGGGTAGTGGCTGCGGCAGGCGAAGCACCACTGTTCGATCTCCTCGACCACATCGACCTTGCCCTCGGTGTCCCACGACTCCGGGGTGACGTAGACCCGATGCACCGACACGACTTGCTCGTCGTCGCGCCCGCAGGAGTCGCACTTGGAGGTGGTTTCGGGCACGGCGTCGAAGGTACAGTCCTGAAACCGCCGGCAGCCATGTGGCGCTGGACGCACAAGGAGGCCGCCATGGCCGCATCGATCACCGCACCCTCCGTTCGGACTCGCAAGGTCCGTACCGGCAGCGACCCCCTCGTGATGGTCACCGCGTACGACGCCCCAGGCGCGCGCATGGCCGACGAAGCCGGGGTCGACCTGATCCTCGTCGGCGATTCCGTCGCCATGGTCGTGCTCGGTTACGACGACACGTTGCAGGTGACCGTCGACGAGATGGCGCATCACGTCGGTGCCGTCGCACGGGCGCGTCCGAAGCCGTTGATCGTGGGCGATCTGCCGTGGATGAGCTACCACGTGTCGCGCGAGGAGACCGTGCGCAACGCCGCGCGGCTGGTGCAGGCCGGAGCGCAGTCGGTGAAGCTCGAAGGCGGGCGCAAGCGTCTGCCGATGGTCGAGGCGATCATCGATGCCGAGATTCCGGTGATGGGCCACATCGGCCTCACGCCTCAATCGATGCACGCGATGGGGGGCTTCAAGGTGCAGGGCCGCGAAGTGTCCGCCGCGCTCGCGCTCGTCGACGATGCGAAGGCCCTCGAAGCCGCCGGATGCTTCTCGATCGTGCTCGAAGGCGTGCCCGACGAGGTCGCTCGCATGGTCACCGACTCGGTGTCGATTCCGACGATCGGGATCGGAGCCGGGCCTCACTGTGATGGGCAGGTGCTCGTGTTCCACGACGTGCTCGGCCTCGAGGACCGCATCATCCCGAAGTTCGTGCGCCGCTACGCGTCGCTGAAGGCCGACGGCATCAGTGCGCTGAGCGCCTTCGCGGCCGACGTTCGCTCCCGCCGCTTCCCCGCTGACGAGGAGAGCTATCACCTCGCCGGCGACGTCGCTGAAACGCTGGGCCTCTACGGGGGTGGTAGCAAGACGGCGTGAACGAAGCCCGCGCCGTCGTCCTACTGCGGTGGGCCATCGGCATCGTGCTGGTCGTCGGCTTGATCGGGTGCGTCACCAAAGGGGCCAACAACCCCGCGGATCCGTATGTCTCCGCGCCGAGCCAGGGTCCCGCGAGTCGTACTCGCCTGGCGGGCTTCGGCGAGACCCAGGTGAGCGTGAAGACCGCCGACAAGCTGCTGACGTGGTGCTTGCTCCTCGCCGCCAACAACCAGCAGCGGGCGCGCGGGCTGATGGAAGTGAAGGACACCACCCTCGGCGGCTACGACGGGATGCTGTTCCGCTTCGACGGTGACGTGACGGAGTCGTTCTGGATGCGCAACACGCCGATGCCGCTGTCGATCGCCTACATCACCGCCGACGGGCAGGTGATCACGATTGCCGACATGGAGCCGTGCTCTGACAGTCCCGACTGCCGCGACTACCCGGCTTCCGGGCCGTACCGGATGACGATCGAGGTGGCGCAAGGCAACTTGCCCAAGCTCGGCATCGCCAAGGGCGCAATCATCACCGACGAAAACAAGCCGTGCTCGTAACACAAATCGCTCGCCGTACGGCTCGCTCTTTTGTGCTGTCGGCCGGCCGCCTGTCGCTTCGCTCCTAGCGTCGGCTCGTCCGACCTGCGACTCATTGTCATACCCCCTTCGCATGATGGGGACCGTGACCGCTAACCTGCCCTGTCCAATCGAAACCCTGCTCCGCATTCGGCGGGGCTCCGGCAGTGCCGGATCCAGAGGGAGGTGCTGACTCGCTCATGCGAGCCTACGAACTCATGGTCATCGTCGATGGCTCGGCGGACGACGCCGGTGTCGACGCCGCCATCAAACGCATCGGCGAGCAGGTGCAGGCCAAGTCCGGTGAGATCAAGTCCACCGAGCGCTGGGGCCGGCGCCGCTTCGCCTACGAGATCGATCACAAGACCGAGGGCTACTACCTCGTCATCGAGATCCTGGCCGAGGGCGGTGCTCTCGACGATCTCGAGCGCCAGTTGCGGCTCGCGGACGACATCGTCCGCCACAAGCTGATCCGACTGCCCGACCGTGAAGCCGCCCGCCGCGGCCTTCTCGGTGAGCAGGCCCCGGCACCGGCCGGATGACCTGAGGAGATCTACATGGCTGACAACACCGTGACCTTGGTTGGCAACATCACCCGCGATCCCGAGCTGCGGTTCACCCCCGCCGGCCAGGCGGTCGCCACGTTCGGCATGGCCGTCAACCGCCGCTACCAGAAGAACGGCCAGTGGGAAGAGCAGACGTCGTTCTTCAACGTCACCGCGTGGGGAACACTCGGCGAGAACGCGTCGAACTCCCTCAACAAGGGCGCCCGCGTCCTGGTGACCGGTCGCCTCGAGCAGCGCTCGTGGGAGACGCAGGAAGGCGAGAAGCGTTCGGTCGTCGAGGTGGTGGCCGACGAGATCGGCCCGAGCCTGCGTTGGGCCACGGTCGACATCACGAAGAACGAGCGCCGCGACGGCGGCGACATGGGTGGCGGTGGCCGCCCGGTCTCGAACGAGCCAGCGCCGGTCTACACCGGCGGCGATGAGGAGCCCTTCTAGTGGCCAAGAAAGCCCCACGCACCAAGAACAAAGACAACGCTCGCCGTTCCAAGAAGAAGACGAGCGTCCTTGTCCAAGAGAGCGTCGACTACATCGACTACAAGGACATCAACCTGCTGCGCCGGTTCATGTCTGACCGCGCCAAGATCCGTGCTCGCCGCGTGACCGGCAACGACGCGCAACAGCAGCGCGAAGTCGCGCGGGCGATCAAGAACGCGCGAGAGATGGCGCTGCTGCCGTACACGAATCGCGTGACGACGCAGCGCACCTCACGCGACCGCGGCCCTGGTGGTCCCGGTCGTGCCGATGGTCCGCCGCCGCGCCCGCAGGGTCCGCCGCCGTCCGGTGGTGAGGATCGCGGCGATGAGCTCGGTCTCGACGACGTGCTCGACGACAGCGTGCTCGAACTCGACGACGACGGCGAGGGTGAGCTCGTGCTGGAGGACGGCGAATCGTGAAGGTCATCCTCCGAGCCGACGTCGACAACGTCGGCAAGAAGGGCGACATCGTCGAGGTCGCCGACGGGTTCGCCCGCAACTTCCTCGTGCCGAAGGGTCTCGCCCTCAAGGCGACCAACGGCAACGTGCAGCAGGCGGCATCGATGCGACGCGCTCGCGACATCCGCGACGCAAAGGATCGTGGCGCAGCCGAGGAAGTCGCGCAGCGACTCGTGCCGAAGGTCATCACCGTGAAGGCGAAGGCCGGCGCGGAAGGCCGGCTCTTCGGGTCGGTGACGACTGCCGACGTCGCGACCGCGGTGCAGGAGCAAACGGGCATCGAGCTCGATCGACGCAAGCTGCACCTCGACGAGCCCATCAAGTCGCTCGGAACGCATCAGATCGCGACGCGCCTGCACACCGATGTCGAGTTTGCGATCACCGTCGAGGTCGTCAACGCCTGACCGGCAGGTCAAGGGCGCGAGCGAGCGCTCACTGTCACACCCCCTGTTGATGATTCAGGGGTGTGTCCACAGTGCATTCCACAAGATGATCCTCTAGCGGTCCCCAGGTCCGCCCGGTCAAGGTGAACGGGCGATGGCGGACGAACGACTGGATGTTGAACGTGGGGCTTCCCCGCGTGCTGGTCGCGTGCCACCGCACAACCTGCAAGCCGAGGAATCGCTCCTCGGCGCGATGCTCCTGTCGAAGGACGCGATCGCCTCTGCGGTAGAGACCGTCAGCGTCGACGACTTCTACAAGCCCGCCCACGGGCACATCTTCGACGCCATCACGTCGCTGTACAGCGCCGGAGAGCCGTCCGACTCCGTCACGGTCGCCGAAGAGTTGCGCCGCGCGGGATTGCTCGAGAGCATCGGCGGCATCGGTGCGTTGGTGTTGTTGCAGAACAACACCCCGGCCACCACGAGCGCCGCTCGCTACGCCAAGATCGTCGAGGAGCACGCGCTGCTTCGCCGGATGATCTACGTCGCCGGCGAGATCGCCGAGAAGGCCTACAGCCTGCCCGACGACGTCACGAAGACGATCGACGAAGCCGAGTCGATGGTGTTCGGTGTCGCCGAGCGGCGCATGGCCGACTCCACCAAGGTCATCAACGAGATGCTCGGTCCACTTCTCGACCGGCTCGAACAGCTCTACGAACGCAAAGACGCGGTTACGGGTCTCGCGACCGGCTACTCCGACCTCGACGACCTCCTCGCCGGTCTGCAGCCAAGCTCCCTCGTCGTCGTCGGCGCCAGGCCGAGCATGGGTAAAGCCCTCAGCCTCGACACGCCCATTCCGACGCCGGATGGCTGGACGACCATGGGCGATCTGAGCGTGGGCGACGCGGTGCTCGACGACCAGGGACAGCCGTGCACCGTCACCTACGTCACGCCGGTGCAACTCGATCGTCAGTGCTACGAGGTCGAGTTCGACGACGGCTCGGTCATCGTCGCCGACGCCGACCACCAGTGGTCCGCGACGGCTGTCGAAGCCGGTCCGGAACGCTTCGAGCCGCGCGTCGTCACGACGCGTCAGTTGTTGGCAGAAGGTGTGCGCGGGCCAAACGGTCGCCGACCGAACTGGCACGTTCCGGTCGCGCAACCGCTCGAACTGCCGGAGCGTGAGCTGCCCATCGAGCCGGTGATTTTCGGGCGCTGGCTCAGCACGGTGGGTGTCCTTCCGGCCGAGTATCTGCGGGCGTCCTTCAAGCAACGCCTCGAGTTGCTGCGCGGCATCGTCGACCACGACGGTCGGGAGACGAACGGCACCATCGAGCTCTCTCTTGATGACCGTCCGCTGTTGGCCGTTGTGCGCGAGCTGGTCTGCTCGCTGGGCCACAACCCCGGTCCGATTCGTCAGCGTGCCGCGCGGCAAGCTGACGGGCGGCACGTGATCTCGTACGTGTTCCGCTGGAAGCCCGTGGCCGACGGTCGGCTCGCGCGCCGCTTCATCACGGCGATTCGGCCGGTCGCATCGGTGCCGGTTCGTTGCATCACCGTTGATTCGCCGAGTCATCTCTATCTCGCCGGCGAGTCGATGATCCCAACCCACAACACGGCCTTTGCGCTTGGGATGGCGCGGCATGCGGCGGTGCATGTGGGCAAGCCGGTGCTGATGTTCTCGCTCGAAATGAGCCAGCTCGAAGTCACCGAGCGGCTCATCGCCGCGGAGGCCAACGTCGACGGCAAGCGGTTGCGTACTGGCCGGCTCACGCAGAACGACTGGACGCGTATCAATCATGCGGTCGGGCGGCTGTCGCCGGCGCCGCTGTTCGTCGACGACAACGCCATGGTCACGGTCATGGACATCCGCGCCAAGGCGCGGCGGCTCAAGAGTCGCGTCGGCGAACTCGGTCTCGTGATCATCGACTACGTGCAGTTGATGACCGGTCGCTCCGATCGTGAGAGCCGCCAGGTGGAGGTGTCGGAGATCAGCCGAAACCTCAAGGTGCTCGCCCGCGAACTCGAGTGTCCTGTGGTGGCGTGCGCGCAGTTGAACCGCCAACTCGAAACCCGAGCCGACAAGCGCCCGATGCTGTCGGACCTTCGTGAGTCGGGGTCGCTCGAGCAGGATGCGGACGTCGTCGCCTTTCTCTATCGCGACCAGGTGTACAACCCGGACACGACCGACCGCGACATGGCCGAGGTCATCATCGCCAAGCACCGTTCCGGCCCGATCGGCACCGTGCGGCTCGCGTGGCTCCCGCAGTCGGCGCGCTTCCACGACATGGGTCGGGAGATGTAGGTCCAGCGCGAGACTGAGATCTCCGTGCAGGTCGTCGACGCATCACCCACGCGTTCCGCCGCGTCTCGCTGGATGACCGGCTGGCGCTTCGCGTGCGTTGTCATCGTCGTCGCAGTCGTCATCCACCTTCCGGGCCTCGTGCGCACGGAGGTCTTGAACCCCGACGAAGCATTTCTCGCGACACAGGGACGCGTGATCAACGACGGCGGCCACCTGTACCAAGACGTCGTCGATCGCAAGCCGCCGATCGTCCCGTACGTGTATGCGATCACGCAGCGAATCACCGGCTCCGACGAGATCGTGTGGGTGCGAGTACTGGGCATCGCGGCGCACGTGCTCACTGCGTTGTTGCTGGCGGCGATCGCTCGCCGCCGCTGGGGTGAGCGCGCCGCGTTTGCGGCGGCGTTGCTCTATCTCGTCGCCTGTGTCGGGCTCGTCGTCGAAGACAGCCAAGCGGCGAACTTCGAAGTGTTCATGCTCCCGCTCATGGCGGCCGCGATGTGGCTGGCGGATCGGCGGCGTCCGGCGGGCGCAGGGCTCGCGGCCGCGGCCGCGACGCTCGCGAAACAGGTCGCGGCCACGACGATGTTGCCGCTCGCATACCTGGCGTGGCGCGACGATCGAATGAAGGGGCTCGTTCGCCTCGGCGCGGCGTTCGTGCTTCCGATCGCCCTCGCTGCCGCGATCTTCGGATGGAACGACTTCTTCTTCTGGGTGTTCACCGGCACGGGCAGCTACTTGGATCCGAGCGGGTCGTGGTCGGTGGCGTTCGGCCGCGGGCTGTGGGGTGGCTTCATGTTCTTGTGCGCCAACCTCGGCGCGCTGATCCTCGTGATCGGCGCGTGGCGCAAGCGGCACGAGGATCTCGATCTCTGGTTGTGGCTGCTCGCCGCGGCGATCGGGACGGCCTCAGGCCTGCGGTTCTTCGGTCACTACTTCCTGCAGCTCGCGCCGCCGTTCTCGCTGCTGGCCGCGGGCACGATCGCGAACGCGAGACGGCCCGTGTGGATTCGTACCGGTCTGCTCGGCTTGTTCACGATCGTTGTGTCGCTCACGCTCGCCTTCACGGCCCATCCGAAGATCCTCCGGCCCTACGACCGCGTGGCCGTCGCGGTCGAGGCTCACACCCATACGGACGACCACATCTTCGTGTGGGGCCAGTTCCCCGAGGTCTACTGGGCGTCGGATCGCCCTCCGGCGACGCGCTTCCTCACCTCCGGCTTCCTCACCGGCTTCGGTGGAGGGCGCAGTTCCTCCCACGTCGGACGCCAGTACGCCGTCACCGGCGCGTGGGACGACTTCAACGCTGATCTCTCACTGCACCCGCCGGCGCTCATCGTTGACGCGTCGGCCGGTACGTCCTTCTCGATGGATCGCTTTCCCGAGTTCGCCGACTTCGTGGCCGCCAACTACGTGCGGGTCGACGACATCGACGGCGTCGTGCTGTACGCGCACCGATGAGGGTTGCGACGTGGAATGTCCGCCATGGCCGGCCCCAGCGCAGCTTCGCGTCGAACAGCCGGCTGGCCGCCGGCGTCGGCGCGCTCGATGTCGACGTTCTTGCGGTGCAGGAGGTTGAACGGCGTGTGATTCGCAGTTGGTTCGCCGACCAGCCCGCCCTCATCGCACGCGCCGCGAGCGCAACCGACCGCGCCTATGCGCCAGCGCGCCGGCTCGCACTCATCGGCTCCGACGGGGTTGCCCTGTGCGTGCGCGGCACTGTGCGTCGTCACGAGGTACTCGACCTGCCGCACGAAGACGGCCAGCCCCGCGTCGCGCTCTACGCGGAGCTCGACGAGCTCACCGTGGTGACGACGCACTTGCAGAACGAGGAGCATGAGGCGCGCCGCCAACTGGGGTGGCTGCTCGACCGGCTCGCCGCCGTGCCTGCTCCATGCATACTCCTCGGTGATCTCAACCTGCGACCGAACGACATCACCGCGATGGTGACCGCGGCGGGCTTCACGCTCGCCGGTGGCGGACCGACCGAACCGGCGCAGGCGCCCGTGCAGCAGATCGACCACATCGCGGTGCGCGGTCTCACCGTGACGAGCGCGACGGTCGGTGACGCGCCCGTGAGCGACCACCGGCCATTGATCGCGGAGCTCGAGACGAACTGAAGTGCACCCGTGTGACGCTTCCGTCATGTTGGTGCACTTCAGTCGTCAGCTCGGAGGACGGGCGGGTCCGCCGCGGGCGGTTTCGCTCAGGTCGGCGAGATGCACGAGCGCGTCGCCCTGTGACACGAGTGGATTGCGGGTGTAGCCGAGCACGATTCCCGTGCGGGAGGCGCGTACGGCGGCGTGGCGGGTCCCGAGCGCGTCGCCGATGATGCCGAGCACGTCGCCGCGCTGCACCGCCTGGCCGGGGTACACGTCGATGCGCACGATGCCGCTGCGCCGAGCCCGCTCCCAAGCGCTGTGGCGCACGATGACCGTCTCGCTGTCGGGCGGTGCCTGCGCGCTCGACAGCATTCCGAGTTCGGCGAGCACCCGCAGCGTCCCTTCGATACCGACACGGATCGCGTTGGCATTGAACCGATGCGACTCACCGCCTTCGAACACGAGCAGCGGGATGCCCATGGCGCGACACGCGGAGCGCAACGAGCCGTCGCGGTACGCCGCATCGACCGTCACCGGCGCGGCGAACGCCTTCGCCAACCGCTCGACCTCGGCATCCGAGAGATCGACGCGCAACTGCGGAAGGTTCGTCCGATGATCGCTGCCCGTGTGGAAGTCGATGCCGTAGTCGCACCGCTCGACGACCTGGGTCATGAACAGATGCGCGAGTTGCGCAGACAGGGATCCCCGAGGCGAGCCGGGAAACGAACGGTTCAAGTCGCGCTGGTCAGGCAGGAGCCGGCGTTCGTTCACGAATCCGAACACGTTGACGATGGGAACGGCGACCACCGCACCGTTCAGGTCGCGGGGCCGCAGCACCTGCAGCACTTGGCGGATGATCTCGACACCGTTGACCTCGTCGCCGTGGATCACCGCGTTGAGCCAGAGCTTCGGTCCCGGTCGCAAGCCGTTGATCACGGCAACGGGCATCGAAAGGGAGGTGTCGGTTGGCAGCCGCGCGACCGGAAGCTCGATGTGCCGTCTGGTTCCGGGCGGGACAGTGATCCCGCCGATCGTGATCGGGTCGTTGCGAGGAGCTCGGGCGCGGAGCGGGCGGCTATCCCTTGACGCGGTCACGAGTCTTGTTCGGCGCGGCGTGGTTTTCGAGGAACTCGATGATCTTGCCAGCCACGTCGACGTTGGTCGCGCCTTCCACCCCTTCGAGCCCCGGCGACGAGTTGACCTCCATCACCACCGGCCCGTGGTTCGACTGCAGCAGATCGACACCGGAGACGTTGAGCCCGACGGTTCGGGCCGCTCGCACGGCGATCGATCGCTCTTCGGGCGTGAGCCGCACCTTCTCCGCGGTTCCGCCTCGGTGCAGGTTCGAACGAAAGTCGCCGGGGGCGCCCGTGCGCCGTATCGCCGCGACCACCCGGTTCCCCACAACGATGGCGCGGATGTCGGAGCCGCCCGACTCCTTGATGTACTCCTGCACGAGGATGTTCGCGTCGAGCTGACGGAACGCGGCGATCACCGACTCGGCCGCCTTCTTCGTCTCGGCGAGCACGACCCCCACACCTTGCGTGCCTTCGAGCAGCTTCACCACGACCGGCGCGCCGCCCACGGTCTCGAGCAGTCCGTCGATGTCCTTCGTCGAGTGGGCGAAGCCGGTGACCGGCAGCCCGATTCCCGCGCGCGCGAGGAGTTGCAGGCTGCGGAGCTTGTCGCGGCTGCGGGTGATCGACTGGCTCTCGTTCGGCGTGAACGTGCCGAGCATCTCGAACTGCCGCACGACGGCCGTGCCGTAGAAGGTGTGCGACGCGCCGATGCGCGGAATCACCGCGTCGAAGCCTTCGAGCTCTTTGCCTTGGAAGAAGATCTGTGGCTTGCGCGACGTGATGTTCATGTAGCAGCGCAAGTAGTCGATGATCCTGACCTCGTGCCCGCGCGCTTCACCGGCCTCACGGAGGCGAGTGGTCGAGTACAGCGTCGAGTCGCGGGAGAGGACGGCGATCTTCATGAAGGGCGGGAAAATCTATCCCCGCCACCGAGGAACGATCGCCCGGGGTCGACGACGAAGCGGCGACGGACCGCCGACCGGCCGAGCAACATCCGAAAGCCCATCTCGTCGCGGCTCGTGAGACCCAGTTCGATGTCGAAAACCTGACCGAGCACGACCGCGCTCGTGCGGATCACGGGTCGCACTTCCGTCTCACCGTTCGAGCTCCGCACCTCGCGATGTTCGACGAGCGGAGCGGTCGCGGCGATCACGACCGACTCATCGTCCTGCAACGGGTGCAAGTTGAACGCCACGACGCCGGTCGCGTCGTCGACCTCGATGTCCCACGCGTGCAGCGACGACGACTTCGCGCCTGTGTCGACCTTCGCCTTCACCCACTCCGCCCCGAGTTCGGGCAGGCCCACCCACTCCCGCCACCCGATGACGGGTTTGTCAGGCATCAGTACCAGCCACGCTTCCAGTCGATGGGCTGCTGGGGGTTGTAGATGGGCCAGATGGTGCGGTCCCCAACCTCGACGCACAACGCGCCGTTCACGACTGGCTCGCCGACGATCGCTGCTTGACCAGCGTGCGGTAGTCCCTGGCAGTCGAAGCCGTCGGCTTCGAACCACAACGGCGCCCGCTCACCGGGCTCAGCGTCGAGAGGCCACAGCGCGATTTGCGCATGGTCGCCTTCGACGAAGTCGTCCGGGTGACCTCCGAACAGATGGTGGGTTGCGGCGACGAAGTGGAGAAAGCTGCCAGAACTTCGATCGTCGTTCTCCACGAATCGAAGTCGGTACCACGCATCCCAGCGGGGCAGGGTTGTGCTGTCGACGTTGTACGACTCGTGGAACGCGTGCTGTGCGTTCGCCCACTGATTCGGCGCTCGGGTGGACCGGGTCACGCAGGTGTAAGCGCGACGTGATGAAACGCCATGCCGCACAGTACCTTCCGGTGGATGCGTGACGGCCGTGGACCGGTGGCCGTCGCCGGGCTCTTCTTCGTCGGTGCGTGCGTCGCTGCGTTCGTGATCGGCACGCCCGCGCGCTCGTCTCGCGGAGAACCCGCCGCGCGGTCGTTTCTCGAGACGTGGCGGCAGAGTCGCTCGGCCACGTTCTTCGTGCAGTCCGACTTCACGCGGCGACTGCCCGACGGGAGCGAGCTCAAACAGGAGGTGCGGCTCGTGCAACGTCCGCCCGACGACCGGCTCTTGATCGGACTCGGGTCCACCTCGGGCCGGCTCGACGGCAAGATCCTGCGGTGCGCGGCGACGCCAGTCGGCGAGTCGATACCCGGCTCGTCGCGCTGCTTCACGTCGGTCGACGCGCCGGACTACGGCAGCGAAGTCGATCGCGAGGTGGGGGAACTCGAGACCTACGTGCTCGGTGACCGGCCCTTGTACCGGGTCGTGGCGTTCGCCGCCGTTGCTGACCATTGCTTTCGTCTCGACCTCGCGTTGCAGGTGCCATCTCCGCCGTACGGCAACCACGCCATGTTCTGCTTCGACTCGACCACGCTGGCGCCCAGCCTCACGGTGATCGAGCGTGACGAGGCCACCGACCGCACCGAGGCCACGGAGATCCGCGCCACGGTGGCGGGGGCGGACCTCCAGGTGACCCCGGACCCGGGCCAGCTCGTCGTGCTGCCGGGCCAGACGACGACGACTCCGGCCACGACGACCACGGCTCCGGCCGCGACGGCCACGTCGGCTCCGGCCCCGACGACAACCTCCGTTCCAGGGGCGAACTGACCCCAAAAACACCACCGCCCCCTGGCGAGGGGGCGGTGGAGTCTGGAACTCGGGGGCGGGACGGAGGCCACGAAAGGCGCCAACACCCTGGAAAGTGCTGGTGGCGATGCGTTTGGAGGGAGTTGCAACCCCCGCCCCGGATCCCCGGTTGGTACCTGATGGGGGCGATGACCATCAGGTAGTTGTTCTTCGTCCGAAGGCGCGCCGAGCTTGAGGGAATTTTCGAAAAATGTTGACGGTGCGTGGTCGAATGCTCTCCGACCGTCACCGATAGGAGGGCACACGGCTACGCCGCCCCTCCTCCGGTCCCTGGTATCGGCGGGCCTGGCCCTAACCTTCAGCGAAATGTTGCTCGGTGGCCCTGACCTGCTGCGTTACCTCGTGCTCGCCCTCGGCGGAGCGCTGGTCGTCGGCAACGTCATGGCCTTGGTGCGGCCGCCGGAGCGCCCCAAAGAGGGCGAATTGGACCGTGCCCCCGTCGCCCGAACAGTGGTGATGGCCGGAGTCGGGGCCATCGCCGTCCTTTGGGCGCTCGCCACGATCCTCGTGGCGTAGCCAGCAAGCACAGCGACGATTCTCGTGGGTTAGACGAGTTCTGGTTCCCGCGGCGCCGCCGGGACGGGCGTGGGACTCGGGTCGCCCGCCGACGTCCCTCGGGTCCGCAGCGGCGGCTGCTTCGGGATGCGGGTGCAAGCGAGCACGAACGCCGCCGCCCAGCTGATCGCGACGAGACCCACGATCACGTACGCGATCACCATCACGGTGTTCGGGCCGGGCTTCACCTCACGCATGAGGTACTGCTGCTCGTCGGCGAAGGCGATGGTGCGCGAGATGGCCGGGATCTCCGTCGCGCCGATCTCCGGATCCGCCGGCAAGAAGATCGGCGCCGACATCATCACGGCCCCGGTGTGCAGCCGCAGCATCGTCTTCCACTTGCCGCCGACCGGGAGCGGCCCGTCGGCGACGTACGTGCCAGGAGCGGTCGCGTGCAGACCAACCACGCGCAAGCCGTCGCCTTGCCAAGCGATCGCCTGGAACCAGCGCGCGTTCTTTGCAGCGTCGGGGGGATCGAGGTGCACGGTCACGTCGACGTTGTCACCGGTGCGTGCAACGTCGATCTGTGCGACCACGTTGCTCGTGCGGCGCGGCATCGGCAGCACGATCGCGACGAGCACCGCCACGGTGGCGAGAAGAATCGCGTTGCGCGGGAGGCGGCCGGGTTCACGGTTGACCGCACCCGCGTATGCCGCACCGAGTACTGCCGCGCCGATCGCGACGACCAGCCCGTAGAGGAACGCGTCGCGCATGAGCACGCCGTTCCACGGTTGTGTCGCGTTGCGGTTCCACCACCATTCACCGGCGAGGCCGATGGTGGCGACACCCACTCCCGACACCACCGCGAAGCGCAGCCGTCGCTCGGTGCCGACCAACATCGCGGCGAGCTCGACGGCCACCGCGGAGGCAAGGAACATGCCAGGCGTGCGCGTCGGGACGAAGTCCTCGCCACCGCCGCGAGAGACGAGGCCGATGACCTCAGGCAGGAACGTGGCGACGGCGAGCGCCAAGGCCCATCCGCGGCCGAGGACGATGCGCGTCGGCACGAAGGCGAACGCCGCGGCCAGCAGCAGCAGGATTGGGTGGAACAGCTGCTGGAACTGCGGAACACCGAAGCGGAATTCGCCGAGCGGGGCGGTGAGACCGGCGAGCACGAACCAGGCCGCGATGAAATGAACGACCTTGGTCCAGCGGTTCTGGCGGAACGACACGCCCGCCTCGGCCAGCGCGAGCCACGCGGCGATCAAGCTGAACGCCGCGCCGCAGATCATCAGCATGTGCGTTGGGCTCCACATGGTGACGTCGACGCCGTACGTCGCGTGCCATAAGTCGTCGAGCGGGAAGCCGCCGAGCGCGCACACGCCGAGCAGGCCGAGCGGCACTGCCGACCACGGCACCCGCAAGCCCTTCACCTTCAGTCCGGTGTCGACGCGTTGCAGGGTGGCGAAGAGAATCCCGATGCCAGCGGCGAGCGCGATGAAGCCGAGCCCGACGATGATCATCGTGTGCGGAGCGGTGAACAGTTCCTTGTCGCGACCACGACCGACGTGCCACGCGACGTCGTTGTAGAAACCGATGCCGGCAACGAGCAGGCCGAACGACGCGGTGCCGATCATGCCGGCCGCCCATCCGGGGACGTGCGTGACGCGCTCGAGACCGTTGGCGACCCACAAGAGCGGGTCGGCATCGCGCTGCCCGCGGCGCCCGGTGATGGCGAGCGCCACCACGATGCCGGCGAACGCCACGAGCAGGATGATCAGCAGATCCCAACGCGCGAGTTCGGCACCGGGTTGGGCAGTAGCGGCGAAGGTCATTGGGTGTCCTCCTCAGCGTGACGTGAAGCGGCGGTGGCGGGCGCAAGACCACCGAGGCCGCTCCACAACAACGTCGTGATGTCGTCGACGAGTCGGGCGCGGGTCATCGTGCGGCGCTCCAGCCACCAGTCGCCGGCGAGGTGCACCATCCCGACGATGCCGAACGCCCATGCCTCGGCAGGACCGGAGTCGATGCCGAGGGAGCGCAGTTGCTCGCCGAGCACCAGCGCGACGCGCGACCCCACTTGCGTGACGAGACCATTGGCCATGTCAGTGCCCACTGGAGCGCCGAGCCGACCCACGAGAAAGCTGTAGAGGTGCGGATCGCGCTCGACGAACTCGAGGTACGCGTCGATCGTGGCCCGTAGGAGCTGGTCAGGCGGGAGCTCACGCGCCAGGGCGGCGTCGAGGTCGGCAATCATCGCCGCGCCGAACTGCTCGGCCAGTGCAGAGGCCAAGCCGACGCGATCACCGAAGTGGCGGTAGACGATCGGCTTGGTGACGCCTGCCTCGGCGGCGATCACGTCCATGCTCACCGTCGGGCCGTCGCGGCGGATGGCGCGGACGGCGGCGTCGAGGAGTTCGGTACGGCGGGCGGCGCGGCGGGCCGTGCGATCGTGTTCGCGCAGGTGCGGGCGCGGCTTGGTCGAAGACATGTTACTTAGAGTAACGTTACTCCGAGTAACAGTCAAGCGATGCGTCCAGCCGGCAGAGGCGGGCGACGTACGCTCCTGTCAGTGAAGGTCATCATCGTCGGGCAGGGGTACGTCGGGCTGCCCGTCGCCGTGCACGCGGCGGCCGCTGGGTTCGAGGTGGTCGGCTTCGACACCGACGCCCGGCGGGTCAAGCGGCTGAACTCCGGCGAGTCGATCGTCGAAGACGTGACCGACGTCGACTTGCGGGCGGCGCTCGACAGCGGCCGCTACCGGGCGTCGTGCCAGCCCGATGATCTCGACGGGTTCGACGTCGCGGTGATCTCCGTGCCGACCCCGCTGCGCGACGGCGCTCCCGACATGTCGCACATCGAGGAGGCCGCCTCGACCCTCGGCGCACACATGAGCGCCGGCGCGTGCGTGATCCTCGAGTCGACGACCTATCCGGGTACCACCGAGGAACTGGTGGGACCGCTCCTCGAGTCGGTGTCGGGCCTGACGGCCGGACGCGACTTCAAACTCGGGTACAGCCCGGAGCGGATCGACCCCGGCAATCGTCTCTACACGCTGCGCACGACACCGAAGGTGGTGTCCGGCATCGACGATGCGTCGCTGCAGGTGGTGCGCGACTTCTACGACGCGTTCGTCGACGTGACCGTGCCGGTGGCCAACACTCGCGTCGCCGAGCTCACGAAGCTCCTCGAGAACACCTTCCGCCACGTGAACATCGCGCTCGTGAACGAGGTCGCGATGTTCGCCAACGACCTCGGCATCGATGTGTGGGAAGTGTTGGCCGCGGCGAGCACGAAGCCGTTCGGCTACATGCGCTTCACACCAGGCCCGGGCGTCGGCGGTCATTGCCTCCCCATCGACCCGTCGTACTTGTCATGGCGCGTGCGCCGATCACTCGGGCAACCGTTCCGATTCGTCGAATTGGCAAACGACATCAACGAACACATGCCCGACTACGTGTTGCGGCGTCTCGTACTCGCGTTCAACAAGCGCGGGCTCGCCGTGCAAGGCCGGCGCGTGCTCGTGCTCGGTATGGCCTACAAGAAGAACACGGGCGACGCCCGCGAGTCACCGGCGCTCGAAGTGTTGCGTCAGCTCGTGAGCATGGGCGCCGACGTGAAGGTCACCGATCCGTACGTCGAAGACAGATTCGTGCCGTCCGACGTGGAGCGCGTCGATTGCACGCCCGACGAAGTGGCCGCGGCCGACGCCGTCGTCCTGCTCGTCGACCACGACGACTTCGACTACGACTCCTTCGGCGCCGCGGCGTACGTCTTCGATTGCCAGCATCGAATTCCGCCGGGCGCGAACGTCGAATACCTCTAGCGCTACGACGCGTCGGGCTTGCGTTGCGGCCGGTGCTGCTGCGCGGTCGGTCCGTCGTACAGGATGAACGAGAACGTCCCGTCGGGTTCGAGCACGCCCAGACGCACATCGCGAAGGTTGGCGATGCCCTGGGTTCGGGCCTCGCCTTCGACTTCGGACAGGTTCACCCGCTCGTAGTTCATGGCCGCGTCGATCGGTTCTCCATCGCGCACGACCACGACCGGGACACCTTCGAAGACCTTGGCGGCGCGCTCGAACTTGTGCGTGATCATCGAGAACAACACCACCCAGAACGTGAGCGTCGAGACGGCGATGACGGCGCCGGTGATCGAGCGGTCATCCTGCGTCACGCCCTGCTGGATCAGGTCTCCAACGGTCACGAGCAAGACGAGCTCGAACGGGCTCATCTGCGCGAGCTCGCGCTTGCCCATGCCCCGTGTGATGAGCCAGATCAGAAAGAAGATGACCGACGCGCGGATGACGATGTCCATCAGGGCCAGATCCAGGTTCGGAAGGTGTACGCGTCGGTGAGCTGATCGTTGATGCCGATCGCCAGCGTGGCATCGACCCAACCCGGCACGGCGGAGCCGTCGATCTCCGCGTCGATGTCGAATGAAATGGTGTTCGCATCAGGCTTCTGGAAGGTCCACTCGGTGTTGCCCTCCGCTGATGCTTCCTGATCGGGCTGCGGAGAGAGGTTGCGGATGCTCAGGCGCTCCAGGTAGTCGTCGTTCAGCGCGATCGTCACGTCGCCATCGAATCCCGTGTCACTTTCGATCTCGATGTGCACCGGCGTGGTGATTCCACGCCGAGTGAACTGGCCGTACGTGACGGTCGTGTGCACGGCGTCGACGGTGTGGCGCAGCGTTCGGTTGCGGTAGCCGAGGTAGCCGAGCATCGCGCTGACGAGGAGCGCCACGATCAGCACGAAGAACAGGCTGCGGAGCGCGTAGCTCCGCCGAATCTGGCCGAGCGAAACCTCACTCGGCTCCGTCGTCGTGTCGAGGTCGACCGCGGAAGACACTGGCCTCAGGACTATCCGTGTGCGCCGCGGTCGAACCCTGCCAGCACGCGCGGGCGGTGAGAGAAGCGAGAGCGGGTGACGAGAATCGAACTCGCGTTCTCAGCTTGGGAAGCTGATGTTCTGCCTCTGAACTACACCCGCAGGGAGCGAGAACAGTAGCAACTACCTTCTCGTTGATGACCTCGTTCGACGTGCCGAAGCCCGGGGTGTTGCCGGCGCAGTGGCTGCACGCGGCCGTCGATGCCGAGGTCATTCGTTGGGACCGCGCGTTGCTGCCCGAAGCGGCGATCCAGCCGGCCAGTCTCGATCTGCACCTCGGCAACGTTGCGTACCGCTTGCGCTGCAGCTTCTTGCCCGGGGAAGCGCACTCGGTGGAACAGCGGCTCGAGGACTTCGTCATGGGTGAGGTCGATCTCACTCGGGACGGCGCGGTGCTCGAGACCAACCGTCCGTACCTGATCCCGCTGCTCGAAGAACTCGAACTGCCCGACCACCTTCGGGGCAAGGCCAACCCGAAGAGCTCGACGGGGCGCATCGACGTGTTCACCCGGTTGATCACCGACAACGGGCAACGCTTCGACGAGATCGCTCCCGGCTATCGGGGCCGGCTCTATCTCGAAGTGAGTTCGAGCACGTTCACGGTGAAGGTGCATCCGGGGCTCGCACTCAACCAGCTGCGACTGATGCACGGCCGCGCGATGGTGAGCGACGAGGAACTCGCGCTCGTGCATCAGCGCCAGCCGATCTTGTTCGTCAACGGGTTGCGCGTCGCCGACGACGATCTGCACCTTTCCGAAGGCGTGTTCCTCGGGCTCGACTTCACGGGTGACGACCAGGGCGTCGTCGGCTACCGCGCGAAGCGGAACAGCCGGCTACTCGATCTGGCGATGGTCGGCGGGCACGACCCCGCCGATTACTGGGAGCCGGTGCGCTGCGAACGCGGCGACCAACTCGTGCTCGAGCCGGAGGAGTTCTACTTACTGCTCTCCGCCGAAGCGGTGTCGATCCCGCGGGAGTTTGCGGCGGAGATGGCGGCGTACGACCCGACGAGCGGCGAGCTGCGTACGCATTACGCGGGCTTCTTCGATCCCGGGTTCGGCTACGACGGCCGCGGGCTCGCCGGCAGTCAAGCGGCGCTCGAAGTTCGGGCGCACGACGTGCCGTTCATGGTGCAGCACCGTCAACGCGTCTGCCGGCTCGCTTTCGAGCGGCTCGTGGAGCCGGCCGACGTGTTGTACGGCGAGGGGATCGGCTCCAACTACCAGGGGCAGCAGAGCACGCTGAGCAAGTACTTCTCGCGCCCCGCCCCGCGCGACCAACTCGAGTTCTTCGGTTAGCCGTTCAACGGTTCGGCGTGGCCGGTGCGTCCCTCGGCCGAGGCAGCGTCGAGCTCGCGACGGCGATGGCGGGCTCGCTCGTCGTCCGGCCGGCCCAGTACCTCGCTGATCTGGCTCAGCAGCTCGTTGGCATGGAACGGGCGCACCAAGAACGCGTCGATGCCTGCTTGCCACGAGAACATCCGGTTGCTCGTCTGCTGCGCGACGAGCACGACGCGCACGCCCGACACATGCCGCGACATCGACGACCGGATTTGATCGAGCAGCTTCAGGTTCTGACCGATGCCGCCGGTGGCGAGGTCGAGCACGACGCAATCGACACGCCCCACGCTCAGTTGTCCGAGCGCTTGTTCGGCGTTGTGCGCGCGCTGGACGCGGTGACCCGCGTTGGCGAGCAGCCGGCACAGCAGCTCGCACGCCCCTTCGTCGTCGTTGACCACGAGAACCTGCGACGGCCCAGGCGCGAAGTCAGGCTTCGGGTCGGACTTCGTTGCTCGTCGCAGCATGGCTACGCCCCGTCGGTTCGTTCGAGCGCTTCGAGGAGGTGCATCGAGATGTCGGCCACCTTCACCTCGTCGTCGTCTTTTCCGGCACCCTTCACGCCGTCGTCGATCATGATGTAGCAGAACGGGCAGGCAGTCGCGATGCGCGACGCCCCGGTGGCAATGAGCTCACGCGATCGGGCGTCGTTCACCTTGGTGCCGACCGTCTCCTCCATCCACATGCGGGCACCGCCGGCGCCGCAGCACATGCCCTTCGTGCCGTTGCGCTCGGCTTCGACAATGTCGATGCCACCGAGCGAGCCGATCACTCGCCGCGGCGCGAGGTACACGTCGTTGTGACGGCCGAGGTAGCAGGAGTCGTGATACACGACGCGCTCCTCGAGGCGAGCACCGGAGAGGTCGAGCTTGCCGGTCGACACGAGCCAGTCGAGGAACTGGCTGTGATGCACGACTTCATAGTGCCCGCCGAGTTGCGGATACTCGTTCATCAACGTGTTGAAGCAGTGAGGGCACTGCGTGATGATCTTCTTCACGCCCATGCTGTTGAGCGTCTCGACGTTCTGCATCGCCAGCATCTGGAAGATGTATTCGTTCCCTGAACGGCGAGCGGGATCACCGGTGCAGTTCTCGGCCGGCCCGAGGATGGCGAAGTCGATGCCGGCGCGCTGCATGAGCTTCGCCATCGCGATCGTGACCTTCTGGTTCTTGTCGTCGAAGCTGCCCGCACAACCGACCCAGTAGAGGTACTCGTGCTCGAGCGGCGACGATCCGTCGACGATGTCGACGCCCTCGACCTTGCTCGTCCACGACGCCCGGTCGCTCTGGCTCATGCCCCACGGGTTCGAGGAATTCTCCATCGACCGGTACGCATTGCCGAGCTCGGTCGGGAAGTTCGATTCCATCAGCGACAGGTAGCGCCGCATGTCGAGGATCTTGTCGAGGATCTCGATGTTGACCGGGCAGATCTCGTCGCACGCCTTGCACGACGTGCACGCCCACACTTCTTCGGCCGTGATGCGTTCGAACAGCGAGTTGGCCGAGACGGTGATCTCCGGATCCGTACCCAACGGCGGCGACACCGGCGGTGTACCGGTGAGCGCCATCACCTCGCCGGTCTTCAGCACGATCTCGCGCGGGTCGAGCGGCTTTCCGGTCGCGTGCGCCGGGCACACCGACGTGCAACGCCCGCACATCGTGCAGGCGTCAGTGTCGAGCAACTGCTTCCACGTGAAGTCCTCGACGGTCGACGCACCGAACGATTCGAGTTCGGTCTCCATCAGGTTGGGCATCGCCTTCATCGCGCCCTTGGGGCGCTCGCGGTCGCGGTTGTACATGTTCAACGGCGACGTGAACATGTGCCGGATCATCGTCATCGGCAGGATGATCAAGAACACGAAGAAGCTGCCGACGTGCGTGAGCCACATCGCCTGCTGCCAGCCGCGCAGATGCTCCGTGTTCCGGAACAAGTAGGCGAGTGGATACCCGATGAAGCTCCACTTCTCGAAGTCGGGGCGACCGAGGAACGCGATGCGGAATGCCTCTGCCAAGAATCCGGTGACGCCGAGCACGAGGAACAGCAAGAGGATGAACAAGTGCTCGGGCTTCGACTTGATGCGGATGCGGTACGGCCGTTGCACGTAGCGGCGAAGCAGTGCCCACGCGATGCCGATGACGAACACGAGGCCGGCGGCGTCACCGACGAAGGAATACGCCTGGTACGTCCGACCGTGGAGGAACTTCCAACTCTCGGGCACCTGGTCCTGGATCTGCGACACCGCCGTGACGGCAAACAGGATCAGGAACGAGAAGTAGATCAACGAGTGCATGAGCCCCGCCGCCGGATCGCGAAGCAGCGTCTGCATGTAGACGCCGGCGCGGAAGTCGGCGAAGCGCTTGGGCGCGTTCTTTGCCGTCGTGGCGCGCGCATCAGGCGCGCCGCGCTCCCAGTTCTTCACTCGGTTGGCGAACATCACCGACCCGTAGACGAAGACCACGGGCAGCAGCGCGTAGAAGCCCAACTTCCACGCCGACGGGATGTTCTCGAACACCTCACGCTGGACGGGTGAGTCGTCGAACCAGCCGAAGATCAGCGGCCCGAGGCCCGACCCGATCGAAAACAGGGCCCAGAAGACGCCAAAGCCGACAACGAGGTGGTACGGACGCACACGGGATTTCATGGCGTCCGCAACCTACTCGCCGCCAGATTTCCCTTACGAAATACTGGGTCGGTGGCGATCGTGCGGACTCCGGACTTCACCTTCGAGGTTCCGGAGGGCAAGCGGATGCTGCAGTTCGAGGTGTCGGGCTTCGGTGTCACTGCCGGCGGCCGGCGCGTCGTCATCGACCCGTGGCTGGCGTTCGACGCGAAGCGTTCCGATCCCGATGGGCCGGACCGCTGGGGTCGCATCAGCAAGGAGCTGACGGCCGCCGATCTCGACCCGAACGACGTCGACACGGTGATCTACACGCACCTCGATGGCGTCGGCTGGGCGCTCGGTCCGGACGGCGAGACCCCCGGCTTCCCGAACGCGCGGCATCTCGTGACGCAAGAGGAGCTCGATGCCGAGGTGGCCGGTCTTCGCGGCGGGAGTGAAGGCGTCCGCCGGTTGCTCGAGCTCGGCCTCGTGGATGCGCTCGTTCCGGGCGAGGTCGCGCCTGGTGTGGTGGTCGAGTCGGCCCCCGGTCACTCGTCGGGCGGGGTCATCGTCCACGCCGAGGGCGCGACATTCGTCGGTCACCTGTTCCTACATCCGGCGCAGCTCACCGCCGTCGAGCGCGCCGAACTCGAGCCGAACCCGGAGCTGTCGATCCGCGTGCGGCGCGAGGTACTCGCCAGCGCCAAAGCACGCGGCGTGAAGTTGTACGGCGATCTGTGGGCGAAGCCCGGCTGGGCGTACGCGCCCTAGTTCGTTATCCGAACACCTTGGTGTCGAGCTCACGGATGCGCGCCGCGAGCGCGGCGAGCAGCTTGTGTGCGAGCTGCGGGACTTCGTCGAGCACCGCGGAGAACTCGCGGGGGCCGAGCACGAGCACGGTGCAGTCGGTTTCGGCCGTGGCCGTCGCCGTGCGGGGGCCCTTGTCGAGCAGCGAGAGCTCGCCGAAGTACGCACCGGGCCCGAGGGTCGCGACCTTCCGGCCGTTGCGCTCGACCTTCACCTTGCCGTCGACGAGCACAAAGCACTCCCGGCCGACGTCGCCCTGCTTCACGAGCGTGCGTCCCGCGGGGATCTGCACTTCGTCGGACGCCCGCGCAATCCGCTGCAGATCCTTCTGCGAGCACGCCGCGAAGAGCGGCACCGATGCGAGGTGCTCCAGGTACTTGTCCCTGCCGACCATTCCAACCTCCCGACCGAGGGCCCCAGCGGCACCAGATCGGCGCAGAGCGTAGGCGCGCGCTGGGACACGTGCGCGATTCGGCCCTGTTCGGACGGTTCACGTTGGCGAAACAACCAAGAAACAACCGGCTCGTACGGTCCTCGGGCAATGGAGGTGATCCTCGTCCGCTGGCCCGTGGAGGAGTCCCGTCGAGTGCGGTTGCGGGACGACGGCGTCCCTCGCCTCCTGCTGGTCGAGAACGGCGTGGCGCCGCCGCGCACCACGGACGACCTGGAGGATTGGGTCCGGGTGCCGGCCGATGAGGTGGATCTGCACGCGCGGGTCGAGAACCTCAACCGCAAGGCCCAGTCGAGGACCGACGCGACACCGGAGCTCGACGAAGACGGCGTCCTGCGGGCGGGAGCGGGCTGGGTGCCGCTCCCGCCGGTGGAAGCCCGGCTCACCTCGGCGCTCATCGACCGCTACCGCTCGGTCGTGAGCCGCGATTCGCTGGCGCGGGCCGGATGGCCGCACGGCGCTCCGGGCCGCAACGCTCTCGACGTGCACGTCTTGCGGTTGCGCCGGCGCATCGCGCCGCTGGGCCTCGCCATCCGCACGGTCCGCAGTCGCGGCTACTTGCTCGAGTAACCGGCCTCCGCGATCCCGTGCAGGATCGCCCGCTCGATCTCGCCCAACATGCGCGGATCGGTGACCTTCTTGCCGTCCCGGTCGCGCACGTAGAACGCGTCGACCACGTGTGTGCCGAGCGTCTGCACCTTTGCCGATCGGATGTCGAGTTCGAGCTCGGCCATCGCACGCGTTACGCGGTAGAGGATTCCGATCACGTCGGGGGCCTCGACATCGATGACGGTGGCATCGGCTGACGCGTCGTTGTCGAACGAGACCGACGCGGCGCGCGCCGGTACGCGAGCAGCTCTTCGGCCTTCATGCGCCGCGGCGCGTTCTGAGAGGCGTGCATTCAAGGCCAACCGGCCGTCGAGCGCGAGCTCGAGATCGGCGATGACGCGATCCCACGGCGTCTCGTCGCGGATCGGGTCGATCACGCGAAAGCGAGCGAGCGCGCGTCCGCTCTCGCTCGAGTACGCCATCGCGTGCAGCACGTCGAGGCCACGGAGCGCGAGCACGCCGGCGATGCGACTGAACACGCCGGGCCGGTCTTCGGTCATCACGGTGAGCTCGTCGCGGTACACATCGAAGCGCTGCGCTCCCGACTCGAGGCGCTCGAGCTCCTTTGCGGACGGAAACTCCTCGACCATGGCCGGTCCCGGTAGTTCGGTGCCGAGCCGTCGGGCAACGCGCACGATCAATGCGTGCACGAGCTCGGCCTTCCACGCCCCCCACGCCGACGGCCCGGTGGCGAGGCCGTCCGCCTCCGTCAACGCCGCCAGCAGGCGAAGGCGGTCGATGGAATCGACGGCCTTCACGACGCCTTCGATGGTGCCCGGGTCGTCCAGGTCGCGGCGGGTCGCCACATCGGCAAGCAGGAGGTGGTGTTCGACGAGCACGACGAGGGTCTCTACATCGCGCTCGGGGAGACCCAGGCGCGTGCCGATGCGCTCGGCGATCACCATGCCGGCCGAGGTGTGGTCGCCGGGCTGCCCCTTGCCGAGGTCGTGCAGCAAGGCGGCGAGCACGAGCAGATCGGGGCGCAGCACGAGCTCCGAGAGCGCGGCCGCGTTCGCAACCGTCTCGAGCAGATGACGATCGACGGTGTAGCGGTGATACGGATTGCGCTGCGGCCGAGCACGTACCGACGCCCACTCGGGAACGATGTGGGTCCAGATGCCTCGCTGGTCGAGCGCTTCGATCACGGGAATCGCACCGCGACCTGATTGCAGCAACTCGATGAACAAGGTGCGGGTGGTCACGGGCCAAGGTTCCGGAGCCTCGACGGTCTCCGTTGCTAGCCGTTCGAGCGTCGTTCGCTCGATGGCGGCGTTCTGCTGCGCCGCCGCGAGGGCGACGCGCAGCGCGATGTCGGGATCGTCGGGGTCAGCCGACGCGTCGAGGTGCACTTCGCCGTCACGCAGCACGACTCCCGGCGCGACCGTGCGCGACCCGCCAGGGCTTCGGCCTGACGGCCCGGTGAGCCCCGAACGCACGCGCCGCCACGCGTCGTCGCTCGTCCATGCGATGGTGCGAGCCGCTTCCGCGACTCTGGCCATGAGCGCGTCAGCGGACGCGTCGCCCAGCGCGGTCGCAACGGTGCTCTGGTCTTGCAGCGTCAGCACGTTCGTGGCCCGCCCGGTGTGACGGTGCAACTCCACCCGCGCGTCGAGTAGCACTCGGTATGCCTCGTCGAGCTCACGATCGTCGTGATGCAACAACACGCGCCTGGCGGCCTCGCCCCACCGCAACGCGTGCACGTCTCGCATCCCGCCGCGTCCGTCCTTGAGATCGGGCTCGAGCCGAAACGCGACCTCGCCGGCGTCGGCGTGGCGGGTGGCCACGCGCGCCTCGAGTTGCGTGAGCCATCGCGCGCCCTTGCTCGACCATTGCTCGCGGGCGCGCTGCGCCAGCTCCGCGGTGAGCGCAGCATCGCCCGTGATGTGGCGTGCGCTGAGCAACGCGGTGGCCGTGTCGAGGTCGTCGGACGCGAGGCCGAGCGCCTCGCGCACCGTGCACACGCTGTGGCCGAGCTTCAGCCCTTCGTCCCAGATCGGATACCAGATCCGTTCGGCGATCGCCCGCACGTCGACGCGCTTGTCGCGTAGCAGCATGAGGTCGATGTCGCTCGAGGGGCACAACTCCGATCGTCCGTAGCCACCGACGGCCACCAACGCGACCCCTGACGCGGGAGGGCTCGCCGCGTCGAACAACGCGGCGAGCCACTGATCCACGAGCGTGCTGTAGGCCGCACACCACGCTCCACCGGTGAGGGATCGATCGGCCAGCAGCGGCCCGCGATCGAGCTTCACCTCGACAACGCTTGCATCACGGCGGGCGCATCACAACGCGTCATCGCCCATCTCGCCGGTTCGCACTCGGAGCAGGCGGTCCACGTCGACCGCCCACACCTTGCCGTCACCGATCTTTCCGGTTCGAGCGTTCGTCGCGATGATGTCGAGCACCTTGTCGACATCGCCGGTGTCGACGACGATCTCGAGCTTCACCTTCGGGACGAAGTCCACCTTGTACTCCGAGCCGCGGAACGTCTCGGTCTTGCCACCTTGGCGGCCGTAGCCCTGTACTTCGCTCACGGTGAGGCCGAGGATGCCGGCGCCTCGCAGCGCCTCCTTGACCTCTTCGAGTTTGAACGGCTTGATGATCGCCGTCACGAGATGTGCCATCGGACGTCCTCCCTCAGCTCGAGACGGTTTCAGGTTCGGACTTCGTGGTCGTGCCAAGCCCTGGTGGACCGCTCGATCCGATCGGTGTCGTGTACGTCATGCCGTACCCGAACTCGACGTGGTACGCCGGCGTGCCGTGCTCGACGATGTCGAGGCCTTCGAGCTCGCCGTCCTTGTCGATGCGCAGGTTCCAGCTGCCCGGGATCGTCCGGATCACTTTGAAGATGATGAGCGCGACGGCCGTCACGAGGATCACGCACGTGAGACTGCCGACCAACTGTGCCTTGAGCTGGTCTGCGCCACCACCGGTGAACAGACCGTTGATCGTTGTCGTGGTGTCCGCTCCTGAGGCTCCCGGGATGCCGAAGGTGCCTGACGCGAACAACCCCACGCTCAAGGTTCCCCAGATGCCGCAGAAGCCGTGCACGGCGACCGCACCGATGGGGTCGTCGACCCGCAGGTGCTCGAGCAGGTCGACGCCCAGCGGCACGATGATGCCGGCGATGGCGCCGATCACGATCGCCCACCCTGAGGTCACCCAGTAACAGGGCGCGGTGATGGCGACGAGACCGCCAAGGAACCCGTTGATCGACATGCCCACGTCCCACTTCTTCGACCGTGGGTAGACGAAGAACACTGCGGCGAAGCCTCCCGCGCAAGCGGCGAGCGTGGTGTTGGCGGCGACGCGGCCGATGCCTTCCCAGTCCATCGCCGACAGCGTCGAGCCGGGGTTGAAGCCGTACCAACCGAACCACAGGATCACGGCGCCGATCGCCGCGATGTTCAAATCGTGTGGCGGCGTGGGGCCACCACCGTCGCGCTTGAACACGCGCCCGATGCGCGGACCCAGCACGATCGCACCGGCGAGAGCGATGAAGCCGCCGACCGTGTGCACGACCGTCGAGCCGGCGAAGTCACGGAACACGACGCCATCGCCGACGAAGCCGGAGAACCAACCCATCGTGTTGCCGAGCCAGCCCCCCGGACCCCACACCCAGTGGCCGAAGATCGGGTAGATCAGGCCTGACACACACGCGCTGTAGAGGATGTCGCCCTTGAAGCTCGTGCGCCCGACCATCGCGCCCGACGTGATGGTCGATGCCGTGTCGGCGAACGCGAACTGGAACAGGAAGAAGGCGAAGAACGCCACTCCTGTCGAGCCGTACGCGGGTGTCGCTCCATGCAGGAAGAAGAACTCATGGCCGATGAACCCGTTGCCGGTCCCGAACTGGAATGCGAACCCGACGGCCCAGTACAGAAGCCCGCACAGGCATGTGTCGAAGATGCACTCCATCATGATGTTGACGGATTCTCGAGATCTCGCGAAGCCCGCTTCGAGTGCCATGAAGCCCGCTTGCATGAAGAACACGAGGAATGCGGTCACGAGCACCCACACCGTGTTGATCGGGCTGATCAGGCTGTCGGCCGTCGTGGCGGCGTCCTGCAACGGTGCTGCTCCCGCAGGCGCTTCGAAGAGGATCGCAAACCCCTTCATCGCCGCGAGGACCGTTGCGATCCCGAGCATCTTCCCACCGAGGATGACCGCGAACCGCGTGCGGACGTCCTTCTCTCTGAATCGCTTGAGCGATCGTTGTCTCATGGTGGTCGAACGTAAGCAGCCGACGTTTCGCAGTTGTGTGCCCGATGTTGCGGCTACTGGGCGACTTTCTGACGCGAACCTGTCTCCCCGGCGTCAGCCGGCTTGCGCGGCCACCTCGGCCACCCCCGCCGCCGCTGCCTCCGGGTCGAGGTACGCGCTGGCGATCGGCGTGAGCTCGTCATCGAGCTCGTACACCAGCGGGTTGCCGGTCGGGATATTCAGTTCGGAGATGTCGTCGTCGCTGATGCCGTCGAGGTGCTTGACGATGGCGCGCAGGGAGTTGCCGTGCGCGGCCACGAGCACCACGCGACCCGCGCGCAAGTCCGGAACGATGGCGTCGGTCCAATAGGGGAGCGTTCGCTCCAGCGTGTCCTTCAAGCATTCGGCGACAGGCAACAACTCGCGCGGCACGTCGCGATAGCGCGGATCGTTCGACACATCGAACTCACTACCGCGTTCGATGTCGGGAGGACGCGTGTCGTAGGAGCGGCGCCAGATCTTCACTTGCTCGGGGCCGTACTTCTCCGTCGTCGCCTTCTTGTCGAGACCTTGCAGCGCGCCGTAGTGCCGCTCGTTGAGTCGCCACGTGCGTTCGACTGGCAACCACGTCATCTGCATCGCGTCTTGCGCGATCCAGGCGGTGCGAATCGCGCGCACGAGCACCGAGGTGTGCACCACGTCAGGGCGAATGCCGGCGTCGAGCATCAATTCGCCGGCGCGCTTGGCTTCTTCGAGCCCGCGCGGTGACAAGTCCGAGTCGACCCATCCCGTGAACAAGTTGAGGTCATTCCACTCGCTGCGCCCGTGTCGCAGGAGGACCAGCGTCGACGTCATGCTCGAACCGTAGCGAGGTCGCATGGCACTAGGTTTCGAGTTCTTGCTGGTCTCGCATGCCGCCGTGCGTTCGCACCGGCCCGACCGCATCGCTCTGGCGTCGGGAGGCCGTGAGCCGCTGCCGTACGAAGGGCTTACGCAGCTCACCGATGGCGTGGTGTCGGCGTTCAACCGCATCGGCATCGGCCGCTCCGACGTCGTTGCGTCGATCCTGCCGCAGGGACCAGAAGCCGCCGCTGCGTTCGTCGCCTTGTCGGCGGGCACCGTGTGTGCGCCACTCAATCCCGCACTCACGGCCGACGAACTCGATCGTCTCTTGCGAGATCTCGCGCCCGCGGCCGTGGTGATCGACGCCGGACTGGTGACTCCCGCGCGGGATGTTGCGTCAGCGCAGCGAATCTCCGTGCTCGAACTGCATCCCGGCGCGCGGGCCGGCGAATTCGAGCTCGACGGCGGACGTCCGTCGCCGGTCGCGCGTCCAGGGCTGGCCGAGCTCGACGACGACGCGTTGGTGCTTCACACCTCAGGCACCACATCGCGGCCGAAGCTCGTACCCCTCACCCATGGAAACCTCAGCGCGTCGGCGAGCGCCGTGGCCACCGCGCTCGCGCTGCGCAGTAGCGACGCGTGCCTCGGTGTCATGCCGTTCTTCCACATCCATGGACTGGTGGCGACCTTGCTCGCATCGCTGAGCGTGGGCGCGAGCGTGTGGTGTCCCGCACGGCTCGAGCCGGACGCGCTTGTCGATCTGCTCGAGCGCGCACCGATCACGTGGTACTCGGCGGTGCCGACGATGCATCAGGCGATCCTGAGCGCGGCCCGCCGCCGCGCGCACCGCGTCGAGACGCAGCTGCGGCTCATCCGGTCATCGTCGGCGTCACTCGCGCCGACCGTGTCGGAAGAGTTGGAGGCCGTCTTCGGCGTGCCCGTGATCGAGGCCTACGGCATGACCGAAGCCGCGCATCAGATGGCGTCCAACCCGCTCCCACCGCTCCGCCGCAAGCCTGGCTCCGTTGGTCTGGCGGCCGGGCCGCAGGTCGCGGTGATGGATGCCGGCGGTCGTCTGCTCGACGCTGACGAGATCGGCGAGGTGGTCATCCAAGGCCCGAATGTGACCGCGGGATATCGCGACAACGACGAAGCGAACGCCGCGGCGTTCACGCACGGGTGGTTCCGCACCGGGGACCAGGGACGTCTCGACGCCGACGGCTACCTGTGGCTCACCGGTCGGTTGAAGGAGCTGATCAATCGCGGCGGCGAGAAGATCGCGCCACGCGAAGTCGATGAGGCGCTTCTCGCCCACCCCGCCGTCGCACAAGCGGTGGCCTTCGGTGCACCCCACCCCACGCTCGGCGAGGAGGTGGCCGCCGCGGTGGTCCTGCGTCCGGGCGTGACCGTCTCGGTGTCGGAGCTTCGGGACTTCGCCGCCCAGCGTCTCGCGCGGTTCAAGGTTCCTCGCCGCATCGAGGTCGTCGACGTTGTTCCTCTGGGCCCGACCGGCAAGGTCCAGCGCGTCGGTCTCGCGGAGCGGCTGGGGTTGACGGAACAGGCGCCGGCGGTCCCACGGGCCGCTGTGCACGCGGTCTCCGCGGTCGAGCGCACGATTGCCGCGCTCGTCCGCGACACGTTGGAGATCGACTCGCCGGGGCTCGACGTCGACTTCTTCCGAGCGGGCGGCGATTCGCTGAGCGCGATCGCTCTTCTCTCGGAGATCAGTCGCGAGTTCCAGGTCGAGCTTCCGCTCGAAGCCATCTTTGACGCTGACGCGACCGTTCGGTCACTCGCCCGCGCCGTTGAACAATCGCGTGGTGTTTCGTCGGCGTCATTCACCCCACCGCGCCGCGTCGATCGTGACGAGCGACTCGCCCTCGCTCCGGCACAGGAGCGGCAGTGGTTCATCGAACAGCTGCACCCGCGTGCGCCCACCTACAACCACGCGCAGTTGCTCTCGCTGCACGGCGTGTTGGACGAGGGGGCGTTGCGACGCGCCCTCGTTGCTCTGGTCGATCGTCACGAGGCCCTCCGCACCGCGATCGTGAGCGACGATCACGGACCGCATCAGATCGTCGGACCGTCCGTGATCGAGCTGGAGCGTGCGCAGCTTTCGGACGGCGACGTGCTTGCCTTCGCGCAGCATCTCGGCCGCCAGCCGTTCGACTTCGATTCCGGCAGGATGCTGAGGGCCACGGTCGTCGCCATCGGCCCCGACCGGTTCGCGTTGGTGTTGGCGTCGCATTTCATCGCGGCCGACGGTGTGTCGCGGGAGTTGCTCGTGCGCGACCTCGCCGACCTCTATCGAGCTGAATGCGAGGGGAAGGCGCCCCGCCTGCCGGCTGTGGACGCGCAGTTCGTCGATGTTGCCGCTTGGCAGCGCGAGCAGCTCGACGGTGACGCGCTGAGGCCGTCGCGCGACTACTGGCGGGCGCAGTTCACTCCACTCCCGCCGATCACCGAGCTGCCAGCAGACCGGCACCGGCCCCCGGAGCGCACTGGCGCCGGTGAGCGCATGGTGTTCGACGTCGCTCCCGCAATTGCCGATGGACTGCGCGCGATCGCCGCGGAGCAACGCGCCACGTTGTTCATGACGCTGCTGACGGCGTTCGGGTCGACGCTGCATCGGATGAGCGGCCAGACCGACATCGTGTTCGGTACCCCGACCGGTGCCCGGCTCGCTCCCGCCATCGCCGACACCGTCGGGTGCCTCACCAACACGCTGGCCCTGCGGCTCGACTTCCAGGACGATCCGAGCTTCGTTGGGATGCTGGATCGCGTCCGTTCGGTGTGCCTCGGTGCGTTCGGTCACCAGGCCGTGCCGTTCGACCAGGTGGTGAACGACGTTCGCCCTGACCGCAGCCTTGCCCATGAACCCCTGTTCCAGGTGTTGTTCGGGATGCGTCCGCGACCGGTGCACACCGGCTGGCTCGGCGACATGGCGATGACGGTCACCGACGTCGATCTCGCAACCGCGAAGTACGACCTCGATCTCGAGATCGACGACACCGATCACGTGCTCCGGTGTGAGCTCACGGTCAGCACCGACATCTTCGACGCCACCACGATCCAGCGAATGGTGCGCTCGTTCGAGGTGCTGCTCCGCGCCGTCACGGTGGACCCGCACCAACGGTTGAGCTCGTTGCCGTTGCTCGGTGCGCACGAGCAGCTGCACATGCTCGAGTTGTCCGATGGGCCCTCGACGCCACAGAGCACCGACACACTCGTCGAGCTGTTCGAGCGTCAGGTCGACCGCACACCCGATGCGATTGCTGTCGAGCACGACGCAGTCCGCATGACGTACGCGGCGCTGAACGACGCCGCAGATGAGTTGGCGGATGTCCTCGTGCGGCGCGGCGTGCAACGCGAGGTCCCGGTGGGATTGCTGCTCGACAGATCCGTGTGCGCGGTGGTGAGCGTGCTCGCCGTGCTCAAGGCGGGCGGCGCGTACGTGCCGCTCGATCCCTCCTATCCGCGCGACCGGCTCGAGTTCATGCTCGACGACGTTCGTTCGCCGATCGTGCTCAGCACCGCAGCCCTCGCCGAGCTGTTGCCGCCGGACGCGAGCCTCGTGCTCGTCGACGACCCTTCGACATGGGAGCGCGGCAACGAAGCACGCGATCGTTCTCCAGCAAAGCCGAACGACGCCGCGTACATCATCTACACGTCCGGATCGACCGGTCGCCCGAAAGGCGTCGTGGTCGAACAGCGGCATGCAGTCCACTTCGTTGAATGGGGCATCGACGCGTACGCGCCGGAGGAGCTCGAGCGGGTGTTGTTCTCGACATCGTTGAACTTCGACCTCTCCGTGTTCGAGTTGTTCGTGCCCTTGACGTGCGGCGGGACCGTGGTGCTTGTCGAGAACGCGCTCGCGCTTGTGATGGACGCGCCGCCGAACGTCACTCTCGTCAACACGGTTCCGTCCGTCCTCAACGAAGTGCTCCGTCGGAGACCACTCCCGATGTCGGTGCTCACGGTCAATGTCTGCGGTGAGCCACTCTCGAGCGACTTGGCCGCGAAGGTCCACGCGCAGCCCAGCCGGCCGCGGCTCGTCAACTTGTACGGACCGACGGAGACAACGGTGTACGCGACCGCGGCGACGATCGAGCCGGGCGCCACGGGCCCACCTCCGATCGGGCGGCCGCTGCCGAACGTGCGTGCGCTCGTGCTGGACGAACAGCTCCGTCCCGTGCCGGTTGGTGTTCGTGGCGAGTTGTATCTCGGTGGCCGAGGTGTGGCTCGTGGCTATCTCCGTCGTGAGGAGCTCACCACCGAGCGATTCATCGCCGATCCGTTCGCGCTGCAAGACGGTGCTCGTCTCTACCGCACGGGCGATCTCGTGCGCTGGCGTGCCGACGGCGAGCTCGACTTCCTGGGTCGACTCGACGGCCAAGTCAAAGTCAGAGGACACCGAGTCGAGCTGGGGGAGATCGAGGGGACGCTGCTCGCGCACGCGGGCGTCGCCGACGCCGCGACAATTGCGCCCGCTCTTGCCGGCGACCGACGCCTGGTTGCGTATGTCGTGCCGTCACCGGCGGGCGTGTCGATGGAAGAGCTCCGTCAACACGCCGCGCGCACACTCCCGGACTACATGGTTCCGGCGGCGATCACCTTTGTCGACGAGTTGCCGCACACACCGACCGGCAAGATCGACCGCGCCGCGCTCCTCGACGCGTACCGGCCCCTGGAGCACCGGGACGGCGACAGTCCACGCTCGTCGCTCGAAGAAGCGGTTGCCGGCGTGTTGGCGAATGTGCTCGCACTGACGTCCGTCGGTGCCCATGACGACTTCTTCGATCTTGGTGGTCATTCGCTGAAAGCCGTGGAGCTCCTGACCGAGCTCGAGCGTCTCTTCGAAGTCGAGCTCTCGTTGCGCCGGTTGCTCGAGCATCCGACACCTGCGGCGATCGCGACGATGTTGTGTGACCGCGACGCGCCGATCGTCGCGCCGTCATTCACGTACCGCATCAAAGAGGGCAGCGGCGATCCCGTGTTCTGCCTGCTGGTGTGGCTTCGCGCCGTCCCTCAGTTCCAGCGTCTCGCGCGACACCTGTCGGTGGATCGCCCGCTCTACAACGTGCTCGCGCAGTGGATTGCGGAAGACGAGCCCCCCGTGCAGCGCGTCGAGGACATGGCGACGCTCGCGGTCGAACGCATCAGACACGTGCAGCCGCGAGGGCCGTACACGATCGCCGGGTATTCCATGGGCGGGTACGTGGCCGTCGAGGTGGCCCGGCAACTCAGGCACGACGGTGAGGAAGTGCGGCCCGTCGTGCTCATCGATGCTGCCCTCGGTCCTCCGCCCCGCCCGCGGCTCGAGCGTTGGCTTCGGAGCGCGGCCCGATCTCCGCTTCCGCAAACGTTGCGTGACGCTCGTCGCGTCGTCGCCCGCAAGTTGACACGCGACGCGTCGCGCGGCTCAGTGATGGACGACCTCTGGACACTCGACGCGGCGAACAGACGTGCGCGTGCGCTCTGGACGCCGCAGCCCTTCGATGGCGACGCTGTGCTCCTGCGTACGAGTGAACGGCGCGAGGGCCGCGGCGGCGACACGCTCGGTTGGGATCGCGTCGTGCAAGGAACGATCCGCGTCGAAGACGTCCCGGGCACGCATCACACGCTGCTCGACGAGCCGATGGTGGCAGGCGTTGCCGCGGTGTTGAGCCGCGTGTTGGCAGACGAACGGTGACTATCCGCCGCTCGCGCGGATCGGGAACACGGTCACGAGTTCGGTGACGCTGATGAGCCCGTCGCCGAGTGCGCCGGTCGCAGCACCGCGACCGATCGCGTTGGCGACTTTCTCGACTTCGTCGTCCTCCACGATGACCGTGATGGTCAGCTTGTGTGTGACCGTCACTTCGTAGGGGACGCCGCGCCACTCACCGACCTTCTCCGGTGAGCGGCCGTGCCCGCGTGCGTCTTGAATCGTGAACCCGTGGAAGCCAGCCTCGTCGAGCGACGCGATCACGTGATCCAGTCGCTCAGGACGGAAGATCGCCTCGACGCGCTTCACCGGATCTCCTCACGAAGCGACTTGGCACTCACGGGCATGTCGCTCTCTCGGGGCATGAACACCGTGCCCTGCGCTTCGAGGAAGTCGGGGTACGCCATCGCCCCCATCTCCGGCATGTCGAGACCGCTGATCTCTGCCTCCTCGTCGCTGCGCATGCCGACGGTCTTCTTGAGGATCGTGAAGAAGACGATCGTCATGATGCTGCAGAAGATCACGATCGTGATGGCGTCGGTGACTTGTGCGGCGAACTGTCCGGCGTCGCCGTAGAACAGTCCTTTCACGCCGCCGGTGACACCGTTGAGGCCGTCGCCGTACTTGCCATCAGCGAACAGGCCGACGGCAAGTACACCCCACAGACCGTTGGCGCCGTGGACCGCGACCGCGCCGACCGGATCGTCGACCTTGGCGACCCGCTCCACGAGCACGACGACGGCCACGACGAGCACGCCGGCGACCGTGCCGATCACGCACGCCGCCCACGGCGCGACGAACGCACACGGCGCGGTGATCGCAACGAGGCCAGCGAGGAGCCCGTTCGCGGTCATCGACGGATCGGGCTTGCCGAACACCTTCCACATCACGAACATGCCGGCGAGGCAGCCGAAGGCCGACGCGAGGATCGTGTTGACGATCACCACGGTGAGGCGAAGGTCGGTGCCGGCGAACGTCGAACCACCGTTGAAGCCCATCCATCCGACGAGGAGGATGAACGTGCCGAGGATCGCCATCGGCAAGTGGTGGCCCGGGATGGCGCGCGGGGTGCCGTCCTTGGCGAACTTGCCGATGCGAGGTCCGAGGATCTTCGCTCCCCAGAAGGCGGCGACACCGCCCATCGCGTGCACCACGCCGCTCCCCGCGAAGTCGACCGCACCGTGGCCCCATTCCGGGCCGAGCGCACCGAGCTGCGACAGCCAGCCGCCGCCCCACACCCAGTTGCCGTAGATCGGGTAGAGCAGCATCGAGGCGAACAGGCCCCAGACGCAGAACGAGCTGAACTTCCAGCGCTCCGCCATCGCTCCGGTCGGGATGGTCGCGGTCGCGTCCATGAAGACGAGCTGGAAGAAGAAGAAGCCGAGGACCGACACGTCGTACGCGCTGCCTCCGAGGAAGAACCCGGAGTGCGCGAGCACGTTCCAGTCGCCGATGTGCCATGCGGTGCCGAGCGGGGTGAGTCCTATGAGACTCGAACTGGTCGCACCGAACATCAACGCGTACCCGCACACGAACCAGCCAACGACGCCCAAGGCGAAGATGACCATGTTCATCATCATCGTGTGGGCCGCGTTCTTGGCTCGGGTGAAGCCGGTCTCGACCAACGCGAAGCCCGCTTGCATGAAGAGCACGAGAATGCCGCCGAGCATCAGCCAGGTGATGTTGATGGCGACGCGGTTCTTCTCGGTCGCCGTGGCGATGTCTTCGGTGGTCGGGCTCTTCTGGTCGGCGAGCTTCTCGGCCGGCACGAGGTTCGAGACGTCGGTGCCCGTTTGAGATCCGTTGGGGTCGCCGTTCGAGGCGTACGCCCCGCCGGCCATCCCCCCGACCACCAGCAGGGCGGCGATGGCGGCCACCGCCATGCGGCCTTTGCGGTTCTGCTGGGGAGAGCGGTGGACGAGAGCGCCGGAACGGCGGAGATGTCGCTTGTACATCGCCGGCAACAGCAGTGCCAGCGTGAACAACGACATGAGGATCGGCCCGTTGGTCATGTTGGGATCAGACCAAGGTCAGATTTCTGGATTCAGTCCGGAATATGAACGCTCTGTTTCCGCCCCCTCGCCAACGTTTGAGCATTTGCACGACGGGAGCACGTCCAAATGCTCAAGCGTTTGTAGGAATCGGCATTGTCACACGTCGTCATCACAATGGAGTACGTGTACAACCATGACATTGACCGAAAGATCGACCGCATAGCGCAGCGGCAGTGCGGGGCGTTCAACCTCGCGCAGTTGCGTGACGCCGGGGGAGACAGCGATACGGCGAGACACCGGATCGGGCTCGGACGTTGGATTCAGATCGCGCCGGCGGTGTTCGCGGTGGTCTCGTTCCCGGGCACGTTTGAACGCCAGTGCTGGGCGTCGGTTCTCGGTGAGCCCGACGCTGCGATCGGCGCGCTTGCGGCGGCGCACCTGTTCGGAGCGCCGGACTTTCGCCCGGGGCGGCCAGAGATCGTCGTCGCCCCGGGCCGCAATGCGAGAAGTGAGATCGCGAAGATCCACCGATACGCGGGCGCAGCAGTCACGACATTGCGACGGTTGCCGATTACGACACCCGCGCAAACGATCTTCGACATCGCCGGTCGTGTGAGCATCGATCGCCTCGAGGGTGCGACTGACCACCTTCTTCTGAAGGGCGACATGACGGTGGCCGACCTCGACGAGCGCCTCACGACCTACCTCGACAGCCGGCGGCCTGGGCTCCCGATCTTGCGCTTGGTCATCGCGGCGCGAAGGGCCGGCGGATACGCCGTCCCGATATCAGAGCTCGAACGCCTGGGTGATCGCATCCTGCGGCGGTTGAGCGGATCGCCGAGCATCGTTCCTGAAGCGTCGTTTCCCTGGCTGCTCGGTGGTGCCGGCCGCGTCGATCGGTACCTCTGCGAAGAGGGAATCATCATCGAGTTCGACGGCCGGCTCTGGCATGCGCGGGTCCAAGCGTTTGACGAGGATCGGTGGCGGGACAATCAAGCAGCCGCCGCTGGGCTTGTGGTCCTGCGCTTCACGTGGACACACGTGAAGCTCCGGCCCCGAGAAGTGATGGCCATCATCGAGCGGACACGCCGGGCACGCCGGGCGCGGCCAGCCGCCTGACCCCGAACGTTTGAGCATTTGCACGACGGCAGGACGTCCAAATGCTCAAACGTCGATCGACGACAGGCGGCTCGGGACGGCGGGTTGCTATTGACGCGCTCAACTTTTATCCTGCCGCCTAGTTCAGCTTCTGGAATCGCTCCAGAATCCCTCGACACGGAGGCAGCACCCATGCCCAAGGCCGTCGGCATCGACCTCGGCACCACCAACTCGGTCGTCAGCGTCCTCGAAGCGGGCGATCCCGTGGTCATCCCCAACTCCGAGGGGTCCCGCACGACTCCCTCCGTCGTGGCCTTCGCCAAGAACGGCGAAGTGCTGGTCGGCGAGGTCGCGAAGCGCCAGGCCATCACGAACCCCGAGCGCACGATCCGGTCGGTGAAGCGCCACATGGGCACCAACTGGACGATCGACATCGACGGCAAGAAGTACACGGCCCAGGAGATCAGCGCCCGCACGCTCATGAAGCTCAAGCGCGACGCCGAGGCCTACCTCGGCGACACCGTCACCCAAGCCGTGGTCACCGTGCCGGCGTACTTCGACGACGCGCAGCGCACCGCCACCAAGGAGGCCGGCCAGATCGCGGGCCTCGAGGTGCTGCGCATCATCAACGAGCCGACGGCCGCCGCCCTCGCGTACGGCCTCGACAAGGAAGGCGCCGACCAGACGATCCTCGTGTTCGACCTCGGCGGCGGCACGTTCGACGTCTCGATCCTGGAGATCGGCGACGGCGTGTTCGAGGTGAAGGCCACGCACGGCGACACCAACCTCGGTGGTGACGACTGGGATCAGCGCGTCATCGACTGGTTGGTCGAGTCGTTCAAGTCGGCGCACGGCGTCGACCTGAGCAAGGACAACATGGCGCTTCAGCGGCTGAAGGAAGCGGCGGAGAAGGCGAAGATCGAGCTCTCGCAGGTGCAGCAGACGCAGATCAACCTGCCGTTCATCACTGCCACGGCCGACGGACCGCTCCACCTCGACGAGCAACTCACTCGTGCGAAGTTCCAGGAGATGACCGCCGACCTCCTCGATCGCTGCAAGGTGCCGTTCGAGCAAGCCATCAAGGACGCCGGGCTCACCAAGGATCAGATCGAGCACGTGATCCTCGTCGGTGGCTCGACGCGCATGCCCGCGGTGCAAGACCTCGTGCAGAGCATCACCGGCAAGGAGCCCAACAAGGGCGTGAACCCCGACGAAGTCGTCGCTGTCGGTGCCGCCATCCAGGCCGGTGTGCTGAAGGGTGACGTGAAGGACGTGTTGCTCCTCGACGTCACGCCGTTGTCGCTCGGCATCGAGACCAAGGGCGGCGTCATGACCAAGCTCATCGAGCGCAACACCACCATCCCGACGCGCCGCACCGAGGTGTTCACCACCGCGGAAGACATGCAGCCGTCGGTGGAGATCCACGTGCTGCAGGGCGAGCGCGAGATGGCGCAGTTCAACAAGACACTCGGCAAGTTCCAGCTCGTCGATCTGCCCCCGGCGCCACGAGGTGTTCCGCAGATCGAGGTGACGTTCGACATCGACGCGAACGGCATCGTGCACGTTTCCGCGAAGGACCGCGCGACGAGCAAGGAACAGTCGATGACGATCACCGGTCAGTCGTCGCTCGACCGCGACACCATCCAGCAGATGGTGCGCGACGCGGAGGCGCATGCAGAGGAAGACCGCAAGCGTCGCGACGAAGCCGAGGCGCGCAACAACGCCGACACGCTCGTGTACCAGACCGAGAAGCTCATGCGCGAGCAGGGCGACAAGGCGATGGGCGACGACAAGGACCAAGTCGAGGCCGCGCTCGCCGACTTGAAGAGCGCGCTCGCCGGCACGGAAGTCGAGCCGATCAAGACGGCGACCGAGAAGTTGATGTCCGCCAGCCAGACGTTCACGCAGAAGCTCTACGAGCAAGCGTCAGCGGCTGACCGCGAGTACCAGCAGAACCCGGGCGCTGGTGGCAGCAGCACACCTCCGAACGACGACGACGTCGTCGACGCCGAGATCGTCGACGAGGACAAGTCGGCTTGATCTGATGACTGACCAGCCTGACAACCTCGACGAGTTCGAGGAGGAGTTCGACGTCGACGCTTCCGCGCCGACGGAGGACGACTCGCTCGAAACCGCCGCGGAAGTCCTCGAGAACGACCTGGCATCGATCGCCGCGCAGCGCGACGAATACCTCGCGCTCGCGCAGCGGTTGCAGGCCGAGTTCGAGAACTACAAGAAGCAGACGATGAAGCGGAACACCGAAGTCGTCGAGCACGCGGCGTCGCAACTCGCGTTCAAGTTGCTGCCGGTGCTCGACGCGTTCGACAACGCGATCATCCAAGGCGTCGACGGGATCAGCCCGATCCACAAGGCGCTCTTCGACGTGCTGCAGAAGGAAGGTCTCGAGGTCATCGACACCGATGGCGTCGTGTTCGACCCGAACCTGCACGAGGCGGTCATGCACGAGCCCGCCGGAGAAGACGACACGGAGCCGGCCGTGAGCGAGACGCTGCGCACCGGGTATCTGTGGAAGGGCCGCGTTTTGCGTCCGGCGATGGTGAAAGTCAGGGGTTAGTCCGTCGTGAGCGCGCAGCGGGAGTGGTTCGAGAAGGACTACTACAAGGTCCTCGGCGTTCCGGAGACGGCAACGGCGAAGGACATCAAGAGCGCGTTCCGAAAGCTCTCGCGGCAGTTCCACCCCGACACGAACACCGATGCGAACGCGGAGGAGCGGTTCAAGGAGATCTCCGCGGCGTACGACGTGATCGGCGACGAGACGAAGCGCAAGGAATACGACGAGGCGCGGCGGCTCGGCCCGATGGCCGGAGGTTTCTTTCCAGCACAGTGGGATCCGAAGCTTGGAATTCACGTGACTTGAAGTCGCGGCCGCACTGACCCTATAGTGAGTCGTATTAATTTAAATCATACCAACATGGTCAAATAAAACGAAAGGCTCAGTCGAAAGACTGGGCCTTTCGTTTTAATCTGATCGGCACGTAAGAGGTTCCAACTTTCACCATAATGAAATAAGATCACTACCGGGCGTATTTTTTGAGTTATCGAGATTTTCAGGAGCTAAGGAAGCTAAAATGGAGAAAAAAATCACTGGATATACCACCGTTGATATATCCCAATGGCATCGTAAAGAACATTTTGAGGCATTTCAGTCAGTTGCTCAATGTACCTATAACCAGACCGTTCAGCTGGATATTACGGCCTTTTTAAAGACCGTAAAGAAAAATAAGCACAAGTTTTATCCGGCCTTTATTCACATTCTTGCCCGCCTGATGAATGCTCATCCGGAATTTCGTATGGCAATGAAAGACGGTGAGCTGGTGATATGGGATAGTGTTCACCCTTGTTACACCGTTTTCCATGAGCAAACTGAAACGTTTTCATCGCTCTGGAGTGAATACCACGACGATTTCCGGCAGTTTCTACACATATATTCGCAAGATGTGGCGTGTTACGGTGAAAACCTGGCCTATTTCCCTAAAGGGTTTATTGAGAATATGTTTTTCGTCTCAGCCAATCCCTGGGTGAGTTTCACCAGTTTTGATTTAAACGTGGCCAATATGGACAACTTCTTCGCCCCCGTTTTCACCATGGGCAAATATTATACGCAAGGCGACAAGGTGCTGATGCCGCTGGCGATTCAGGTTCATCATGCCGTTTGTGATGGCTTCCATGTCGGCAGAATGCTTAATGAATTACAACAGTACTGCGATGAGTGGCAGGGCGGGGCGTAACCTAGGTGACAGAAGTTAAAAGCCTCCGGTCGGAGGCTTTTGACTTTCTGCTAGATCGGCCGCATCGAATATAACTTCGTATAATGTATGCTATACGAAGTTATTAGCGATGAGCTCGGACTTCCATTGTTCATTCCACGGACAAAAACAGAGAAAGGAAACGACAGAGGCCAAAAAGCTCGCTTTCAGCACCTGTCGTTTCCTTTCTTTTCAGAGGGTATTTTAAATAAAAACATTAAGTTATGACGAAGAAGAACGGAAACGCCTTAAACCGGAAAATTTTCATAAATAGCGAAAACCCGCGAGGTCGCCGCCCCGTAACCTGTCGGATCACCGGAAAGGACCCGTAAAGTGATAATGATTATCATCTACATATCACAACGTGCGTGGAGGCCATCAAACCACGTCAAATAATCAATTATGACGCAGGTATCGTATTAATTGATCTGCATCAACTTAACGTAAAAGCAACTTCAGACAATACAAATCAGCGACACTGAATACGGGGCAACCTCATGTCCGAGCTCGCGAGCTCGTCGACAGCGACACACTTGCATCGGATGCAGCCCGGTTAACGTGCCGGCACGGCCTGGGTAACCAGGTATTTTGTCCACATAACCGTGCGCAAAATGTTGTGGATAAGCAGGACACAGCAGCAATCCACAGCAGGCATACAACCGCACACCGAGGTTACTCCGTTCTACAGGTTACGACGAATGTCAATACTTGCCCTTGACAGGCATTGATGGAATCGTAGTCTCACGCTGATAGTCTGATCGACAATACAAGTGGGACCGTGGTCCCAGACCGATAATCAGACCGACAACACGAGTGGGATCGTGGTCCCAGACTAATAATCAGACCGACGATACGAGTGGGACCGTGGTCCCAGACTAATAATCAGACCGACGATACGAGTGGGACCGTGGTCCCAGACTAATAATCAGACCGACGATACGAGTGGGACCGTGGTCCCAG